>Ga0206909_1034_pt1 | contig 30654 bp, 35 predicted proteins | sample Alteio_BWOrgHeat_76_FD_152943 | JGI IMG/M metagenome (GOLD analysis project Ga0206909, IMG submission 152943) | Enriched cells from forest soil in Barre Woods Harvard Forest LTER site, Petersham, Massachusetts, United States -... | ecosystem: Environmental > Terrestrial > Soil > Temperate forest >...
CTTTGAGATTATGTCTCACCAACTCATCTTCCATGTGTTCATCAAATTGGAGAAGCGAGGGCATCTTCATACTAAATACAGCCAGACCAGACATCAGACAATCCACAAGAGGAATTTTTGATCTGCTGCCCACAGTATCAGGTATTTTTTTAAATTGATGGCGAACTCTCTTCAATAAGGCTCGAGCTGAAATGTGTTTTTTCATCCCTTTCATCGACATTCTACCTTTCGTCAACAGTAAACGCCGATAGTTTACGAAAAATATTTTTTCAAGTCACCTGAAAGCCTTGATTTTACAGCTTTAATTTAGTTGGCGGGAATTGCTGTGAATTGGTTGACTCAAAAGTGGAGATCGCAACAATGAAAGCAATCGATCGTATTATTGATCAAATCTCAAGTCTCAGAACTGAATTTCATGAGCATATTTCGGGGTTGCGAACAGAACTCCACGAACTTAAATTCGATATGAACAAACGTTTTTCTGCAGTAGAGAGCCGTTTGTCTGCGGTTGAAACCAAATTGGGTATGAAGAATGAAACCAGAGATCAATTTCGGAATCTGTTCATAGAGTATGCTTTCAAGGCAGGCTGGCTGTTATTAGCTGCCATTGTTTCTGGCGTGTTTTTATATCTTCATCATACCTGAATTCCCTCTTCTGCCACAGTGATTGTGTTAAACTAAGCCACTATGATTAACTGGCGCAGCAAGTAGCGCCCTTACAGGACATGAAAACAACTTATGGCACCACGTAAAAAGTCGACAACTCCTAAAAAATTGCAGGATCCTCATGCAGAACGCGAAAAGATGCGTTATGGCGGTACAGCAATTCCCAGCCGCGAATTGATTATGGAAGTTTTAAAAGCCCAGGGAAAACCAGAAACACACAAAACTTTGCAAAAATTATTGGGCATAAAATCACCCAAACAAATTGAAGCTTTTCATAGACGGCTTACGGCCATGGAACGTGATGGTCAGCTGATGAGCACACGCAAAAATGAATACGGTCTCGTCAGCAAAATGGATCTCATCGCCGGGCGTGTTACCGGCCATCGGGACGGTTATGGTTTTGTCATTCCAGATGATGGCAGTAATGATTTATTCCTCACCGCAAAATATATGCGTGCTGTGTTTGATGGCGATCGCGTGTTGGTGCGCGTGACGAATATTGATAAGCGAGGGCGCCGTGAAGCGGCTCTGGTTCAAGTATTGGAATGCAATACCCATCAGGTTGTCGGCAAGCTGCATGCTGACTTTGGTGTCAGATTCGTTGTCCCTGATAACAAACGCATCAGCCATGAAATTTTGATTCCGCCCGGTGAAGAATATACCGCAAATGATGGACAAATTGTCTCTGTTGCCATCACCTGTCAGCCAACCTGGCACAAACAGCCCATTGGACGTGTAATAGAGGTATTGGGTGATCAGCGTGCACCAGGTATGGAAATTGATATTGCGCTTCGTTCTCATGGATTGTCACATGATTTCCCTGATATTTTATTAAAACAAGCACAAGATTTTAAAGAAATATTGGGAGAAACCTATCCTGATCGTGAAGACATTCGCCATTTGCCCTTAGTGACGATAGACGGCGAAGATGCAATGGATTTTGATGATGCAGTTTATTGTGAAAAATGTCCGCGCGGCGGATGGCGTTTAGTCGTTGCCATCGCTGATGTGAGCTTCTATGTAAAGCCAGATTCTATACTTGATCAGGAAGCTCTTAATCGCGGAACGTCGGTTTATTTTCCAGGCAAAGTTATTCCCATGTTGCCAGAAGTGCTTTCCAATGGCTTATGTTCGCTTAATCCGCATGTCGATCGTTTCTGTATGGTTTGTGATATGCAGATTGACAAAGAAGGTGAAATGTCACGTTATCAATTTTACCCTGCCGTGATGTACTCACAAGCGCGTTTGACATATACTCAAGTTGCAGAGGCTTTAAGCGGCGATAAAAAAATCCAAAAATCTTTAGGAGATATATTTTTTCATCTCGAAACTTTTTATGGACTATATACACAACTTCTTAAAAACAGACGTGCACGTGGTGCATTGGATTTTAGTACTGTCGAAACTAAAATTATTTTTGATGAAAATAAAAAAATCAAAGAAATCGTTCCTGTTATCCGCAACGATGCGCATAAAATGATTGAAGAAGCGATGCTGTGCGCCAATGTCTCTGCAGCAAAATATTTAATCAAACATAAAACACCCGCTTTATTTCGCGTGCATGACAGCCCCGCAGAAGAGAAACTTAATGATTTGCGGGATTTTTTAAAACAATTTAATTTAGGTTTACGCGGCGGTAAAAAACCACATCCCAGTGATTATGCAAATTTACTTGACAGTATTGCGGGCAGACCTGATGCATCGTTGATTCAAACTGTTTTATTGCGCTCACTCCAACAAGCAGTTTACAGTCCGGATAATCAAGGACATTTTGGATTAGCTTATGACGAGTATACGCACTTTACTTCGCCGATCAGACGATATCCCGATTTGCTGACCCATCGGCTGATTCGGGAAACATTAGAGAATAAGGCCAGTAAACCTAAGAAAAAACCCGCAAAAAATACTGAGATACCCCAGAAATTATATCAACTGGGTGAACATTGTTCGTTTACTGAAAGACGCGCTGATGAAGCAACACGCAACGCCATGGCCGCATTGAAATGTGAGTTTATGTCCAGCCATGTGGGTGAAACATATGTTGGATTGATCACTGCGGTGACAGGTTTTGGGATATTTGTCGAACTCAAAGGTGTTTATGTTGAAGGTTTGGTGCACATAACCGCTTTGCCCAGTGATTATTACCATTTTGATCATGTTAAACATAGATTATTGGGGGAACGTACTGGCTTGCAATATATCTTAGGTGATCACGTTCAGGTTAAAGTTACTCGGGTTGATATTGATGACAAAAAAATTGATCTTGAATTAGCAGGTGTGCCAAAAAATGAAAAAATCAAAAAAAAGCGAAAATAGCGTTTACGGTATCCATGCTGTTCAGGCCCTGCTCTCACATCATCCCGAAAAAATTCGACTGTTATATCTGGACGAATATCGACAGGATAAACGGTTTAGAGAAATTGCACATCTGGCCCAACAACATCATATACCTATAGATAAAATAGAAAAAAATGCAGTAAAAAATCCAGGGGAAAATCAAAACACCCAAGGAGTTATTGCAATCTGTATAGAATCTGCAAATATTGATCTGCCAGAATTATTAGACTCACTTAAAAAGCCGCCGTTATTATTAATTTTAGATGGCGTACAAGATCCACATAACCTCGGCGCTTGTCTGCGCAGCGTCAACGTTGCAGGTGCAGATGCGGTAATTATTCCTAAAGACCGTGCTGCTCCTTTAAACGCTACAGCGCGCAAAGTGGCTTCCGGCGCTGCTGAATTTACGCCAGTGATTACAGTCACCAATCTCGTTCAAACGCTGCGTTTTCTTAAAGAACAAGGTATTTGGATCTATGGTTTAGCCGGTGAAGCACAAAAAACTTTATATGCTGAAAACTTTAACCATCCAACCGCTTTTGTATTGGGCGCTGAAGAAGAAGGTCTAAGACGGCTCACGCGAGAACATTGTGATGCCCTCCTCTCCATTCCCATGAATGGCCAGATCGAGAGCCTCAATGTTTCCGTTGCCGCTGGTGTGTGTTTATTCGAAGCAGTTAGACAACGAATGTAGTAATCAAATATTCTGATCAACTCTATAGGTGTCATCCCCGCTGTGTTACAAATAAGAAGAACTCCGGGATTTCTAGCGGGAATCCAGTACAAACCTATAATAGATGATATTGCTTCTATCTTCACATTTAATCTTGCACTGGATCCCCGCTAGAACTCTCAATATTCTTTTGATCCTTATGTGGCGGGGATGACAAGAATGAAGCAATAATTTGATTTAATTGTTACTTGTTTTTTCTACACTTGTCTCACCCAAAGTATTTTTACTGATCTGTGGATTGCCAGAATATTTAATAATGCTTTTTCCGCTGGTTAAAATAGAAAGTGTTTTTACTGCATGAACACTGATGTCTGACATTCCTCTGCCTGTAATAACGATATTATCAGCGATTAAATCATTTGCGAATACAGTGGCTTTACCATTTGATCTGATGTTTAAATTTTGAGTATTGCCTGATAAATACACTGTTCCCATTCCATGCATATTCAGAATGATATTGTCTGCATTCAATATTTTAAGATGTAATACGGGTTTACCACTCAAATTAATTTCTATATTTTTAATCTTGCCCTGAATATCGCCTGAATTCATGCCGTGCATATTCAGTGTAAGGTTGTCAGAGTTTAAATTCATGGCATGTATAGATACAATTCCGCTTAAATTAATGTGATGTAACAGTGTTGTTGAGGTAATCTCAACTTTTTCTGTTTTCGATGGAGATATCGATACGTCAGGCTGTACGCCAAGTATTAACTGGTTATCTTCTTGAGAGACATTGATATAAGGCAAAATATTTTCATCTGATGAAATAGTTACTGTATTTTGTGTGCCCGGATGATAAGTCAGATCAAAATCTTCGGATGCATTAATCGTATCAAAATTTATGAGAGCAACAGATTTACTTGTAATATTTTTATTACCTGTAATCTTTTTAATGCCAAAAAAATGGAAAGAAAATGATGAGGGAATCTTGTGATCAGAAGCATTATTAATATTCTGAAATACAGATAAAATCAGGACAACAGCGAATATGATACCCGCAAACATCCAGAGTATTTTGCTACTTTTTTTCATGTTTCTTTCTCCCATGATAAAGTTGTCTAAAATCATCCATACTCATATTTAATAAATCCATCGATCTGAAGATATTCGGCAAATCTTCCATCAGAAATTCTTCTTTTTTTAATGCTAAAGCGTTTTTATGGGCGTTTTCTGAAACAAAATAACCAATCCCGCGCTCCATATTGATAATATTTTTTTCTTCTAAAAAAGCATAAGTACGCATGACAGTATTAGGATTGACTTCAAGACTGATGGCCAGTTCACGTATGGAAGGAATTTTTTCTTTCTCTTTCCATATAGACAATAAAATTTTTTCACAAACAAAATCTGCAATCTGTAAATAAATAGCTTTTTTGGTTTGGAAATTCATATTATCTCAACTCAAATTCGATTAATCGCAAATAGGTTGCATACAAGAATACAGGTGCGGCAAATAACCAAAGTGTAAAGTATCCGCCTTTGATTGTAAGATAAGATGTTCGAACAGCTATCCAGTCATGAGACAAAAACAGATAGTAAATCACTGCTAAAAACAGATTAAGCACGAGAAAAAAACACCCTAAAATCAGCGCTGTTTTAATTAAGCTGAGTTTTTTAAATACAATGGCACCCAACAAAATCACTGATTGAAAAATAATATATTTACCAATGCTAATCCACAGACTTATTTGGAAAATATTCATGAGTTTAATATGCTGATGATATATATCTAAATTAACCATAGAAAGTAAAATGACAGATTGTAACAATATAAAAATATAATATATAACAAGCAAAGCTGTTGCGTATCCTATCGACGTAAGAAACCATCTGCTTAAAAATCGTTCGAGGTTTGAGCAGGGTAACATTAAAGAAAATTGCGCTTTTTGAGTATTATGCAAATCCCTAAAAGCAGAACTTGAGATGATAAATCCGCTGATATATAAAATCATAAGATATACATCTGTGCTATTGGTCAACTCGAATGGCATGATAAGAAAAAATACAAGCAGTGCAAGAGAAAAAATAAGAATAGATTTAGATTGTAATCGTATATCGTTTATAATTAATTTAAACAATCTACTGATATCAAACATATCATGTGTTTTCATGATGATGCTCCCTGAGTTAATTTTTGCATTGCAGTTTTATTTGTAAGAATCGCATTGAATAAAATTTCAAGATCAACCTGTGTTTCTTGATTGTGATCATTATGGATCATTGCTGTATAGCCGCCGAGGTGTTTTTCATAAAAAATACATGCCGCAGGATCAGGTTCTTCTTGTTGATAAATAAATGCAAATTGTTGAATGACTTCAAAAAGACTTTGTTGAAAAATTATTTTTCCCTGATCTAAGATCACAATAGAATCAATAAGATTTTCAACATCACGCACTTGATGCGTAGAAATGATAAATAATTTTTCATCGCTGATAGCAGAAGCTAATAATTTTCGAAATTGTGATTTACTGGGAATATCTAATCCATTAGTCGGCTCATCGAGAACACATAAACGACAATTTGTGGAAAGCCCAAATGCAATGAGAAATTTTTTCTTTTGTCCATGCGAAAGCGTTGTCAGCAATTTATCGTAAGGCAAATCAAATTCAGTAAGGTATTGACGAAATAAAACAGAGTCAAATTTTGGATAAAAAGGAGAAAAAAATTTAACATATTCATCAGCAGTTAAAGCGGGCAGGTATAATTCTTCTGGCAGCAAAAAGATTTCGCTCAAGAAACTCGGAAGTCGTAACTCTGGTGCCTGGCCCATCACTTCACAACTACCTTTATCGCGAAAAATCAACCCCGCGATAATTTTAAGAAGTGTGGTTTTCCCCGCACCATTTTTGCCCAACAAACCGCAAATTCCGCCTTTTTCCAAATTTAAGCTTAAATCCTTAAAAAGATCGCTATATTCAGTATATCCAAAAAAGAGATTTTTTATCTCGATCATGCGAACTCCCCATTTAATAAAACTACTGTATTAGTTAAATAGTACAGTAATATTAAATAGGTTGCAATCAGGGTAGTGACATTATTTTTTCTTTGCGCTTTACCCTATATTAGTGATTGTGGTAATACCGACACGCATAATGGACATTATAGAGAACAGTTGATATAATATAATTAATTTATTCATTTGAGAAAAAAATACAATTATTTATGACAATTTTATCGTTACGAAAAATCAGCCATGATTTTGGCGGAGCGCCTCTCTTGAAAGAGGCGGGTTTAGTCGTCAATAAAGGCGAAAAGCTTTGTTTGCTCGGCAGAAATGGCACGGGAAAATCCACTTTAATGAAAATTATTGCAGGACTGATTGATCCAGACTCAGGTGTGGTTGAAACGGCACCTAAAATTAAAATCAGCATGTTAAATCAAACTTTTCCCGCAGGCATTGAAAAATCTGTTTATGAAGTCATTGCTGAAGATCAGGAAAATCTAGAGTCCTATCAAATACATCGGGTTATTTCCAAATTAAATTTAGAAGCTGATGCAAATTTTTCCAATTTGTCCGGCGGTTTAAAACGCAGAACGTTATTAGCCAAAGCATTGGCAAACGATCCGGATATTCTTTTGTTGGATGAACCCACAAACCATTTGGACATTGAATCCATCCAATGGTTAGAAAGTTTTTTGCAAAATTATCCGGGGACTTTGATTTTGGTAACGCATGATAGAGAATTTATGCAAAATGTTGGCACGCAGTTTGTGGAAATTGATCGCGGAAATCTCATTAGCTGGCGCGGAGATTATAAAGGATTTTTAGAACATAAAGAGTATTTGTTCAATACAGAAGATAGAGCCAATGAATCATTCGACAAAAAACTGGTGCAGGAAGAGGTGTGGATCCGGCAAGGGATCAAAGCCAGAAGAACTCGCAATGAAGGCAGAGTACGTGCGCTTGAAAAAATGCGTGATGAATTTAAACAAAGACGCGCCAGGGTTGGAAGTGTTAATTTTGTCAAACAAACCAGCCAACAATCCGGCAAAGAAATTTTTGTTGCTAAACACGTCAGTTTTTCTTATGACGATAATGTTATTATTAACGACTTTTCCAGCATTGTTTTACGCGGCGATAAAATCGGAATTTTAGGGCCGAACGGTGCGGGGAAATCAACATTAATTCAATTATTATTGAAACAACTTGAACCTGCATCAGGTACTGTGAGACACGGCACCAAATTAGAAGTAGTGTACTTCGATCAGCATCGACAGCAATTAGATGAAGAAAAAACCATCTTTGATAATGTGTGCGAAGGCAGTGATTATATTATGGTGGGTGAAAAACGCATACATATCATGAGTTATTTGCAAGATTTTTTATTTTCTCCGCAACGCGTGCGAACACCGGTAAAAGCATTGTCTGGTGGTGAAAGAAATCGTGTATTGCTCGCAAAATTATTGATGAAATCTGCCAATGTGATGATATTAGATGAGCCCACCAACGATTTAGACATAGAAACCCTGGAATTATTAGAAGAGCAATTAACGAATTATCCGGGAACCTTATTATTAGTCAGTCACGATCGAAGTTTTATTAATAATATTGTCACCAGCACGTGGGTTTTTGAAGACAACGGTAAAGTGCAGGAATATGTTGGTGGTTATGATGACTGGCTATTGCAACGTAAGGTAACATCAGCAAAATCTTCAACAGTTCTCATAAAACCCAAACAAGATAACATCAATTCCAAGCCTGATCCTATAAAGATAAGATTATCCTATTATGAAAAACGTGAGTTAGATCAATTGCCCAAATCAATTGAAAAGTTAGAGCATGACTTGTTGAAAACACAGGCAATATTGGCAGATCCTGATTTTTACCAACAAAATCCTCACTTAATCACTAAAACCAATTCTGAATTAGCTGAAATACAGCAGAAATTAGAAAAATCCTATGCCCGATGGGAAGAGTTAGAACAAAAAGCGTGATTGTCTATACTAATCTTGTTGTCATTTCTACCGCTCAATGCATTAATACATTTAAGACATATTTTGCTTCAAAATGTAAAGTACGGAGCGTGATAAAAATAAACAGATAAAGCAGCGTTGGCGCTTTTAAATAAAAAGATGCGGGTTGTTGATACTGGAGATGAAAACTCCAGATTAAAATCATCAATAAACTAATATCTATGATGATTGACAACATCAAAAACCAATCAGGCAAAACTGTTTTATAAGACAATCCCAGGCGTATCAAAGAAAATATAAAATATGCTAACAATGCCCAGGGTACTGGTGCAAATTGAGTCATGGAATAAGAAAATGTTTTGGGTGAAACAATATAAAGTGCGCTAAATATCATCACAATAAAAAGCAGTACCCAGCTGATCAGCTTTTCGCTCGCATCCTGCTGTTGTTTGATAGCCTGTTGAACATATATCGGTAATGAATCATTAATCCGTTTCAGTAATGGCATTCATTTTCCCTATACTCATAAAATCACAACAATATTGTAGCAAAATTAATATGTTAATTAATCATAAATTTTAGTATAATTTAACTCAAATGTGTTGCGAGAAGAGAAAGGAATATGAGGGGAAAATCTAACAATAAAACGAGTCTTGGCGAAGTTAGATTTTCTGTTGTGTCACACGCCGAGTGGATCCCGGGCTCAGCTGGCGATTTGCCCATGCCGGCTATGTTGCGGCGGCGTGGCAGTGTGCCAGGCAAAATGGCACTCGATGCAGCTTTTCGTTGTCTTGCTGAAAGTACTTCTGGTATTCCCGCCCTTTTCTGTTCGCGTCATGGAGAATGTGAACGCTCTGCTGAATTGTTATCAGATCTCGTACGGGATAATCCGATTTCACCGACTTCATTTAGTTTATCTGTTCATAATGCAACAGGTGGATTATTTTCCATTGCACGCCGCGATCATTCAAACAGCCTGGCAATTGCTGCGGGTCATAGCACGATTGAACATGCCGTGATTGAGGCATGCGGATTGCTGGCTGACGATGCGCCTGCTGTACTTTTGGTTGCTTATGACAATTATCTGCCCGTGATATTTAAAGCATTTCAGGATTGCAATGTTCTGCCCTACGCCTGGGCATGGATGATGCAACTGCCGCGGGAAAATACGCCCGGTATTTCATTATCATGGTCGGCATCAGGAGAGTATGAAATTCACCCAGAATCACCAGGAATTGAAATTTTTCGATTTTTTATCCAAAAAATGCCTCTATTAGAGCGCATCTGTAATAATAAGCGCTGGCAATGGAAATTTCATGATAAAATTTAATTATTATTGGCGGGTTATTGCAACAGGTGTGAGTTTTCTCTCATTTGGTATAGGCGGACTATTGTTACGCATTATCGTTTTTCCTCTGCTCAATATAATGATCCGGAAACGAGATTTACGGATCAGCTATGCGCGAGATATTGTTCGATTTTCTTTTCGCGGCTTCATTAAGCTGATGTCTTTACTGGGTGTATTATGTTACGATATTCGCAGCCTGGAACGGCTTGAACGGAAAGGTTTACTGATTCTGGCCAATCATCCCACGCTGATCGATACCGTGTTTCTGATGGCCTTTGTCAAACAGGCGGATTGTATTGTCAAAAGTTCACTTTGGTGCAATCCATTTACACGCGGGCCAGTACGTGCAGCCGGATATATCTGTAACGACAATGGTCCTGGTTTGATAGAAGATTGTATTGCGTCATTGCACAATGGTAGTAATCTGATCATCTTTCCGGAAGGCACAAGAACACAGCGCAATGGTATGATAATATTTAAGCGCGGTGCTGCTAATATCGCCGTGCGCAGCAGGTGTAATGTGACGCCGGTGGTGATACGTTGTACACCACCAACTTTAACCAAAGGCGAAAAATGGTGGGAGGTTCCCTCTAAAATTCCCTGCTTCACTATTGAAGTGCAAGAAGATATTAGTGTGACTGATGATGTCACATCAAGGCAATTAACCCGGGATTTACAAGATTATTTTATGAAAGAAAATTATGCAACAACATGAACTTGAACAGGAAGTAAAGCAAATCATCATCGACGCATTGCAGCTCGAAGATATGACGATTGCAGATATTGATACACACGCAGCATTGTTTGGTGATGGATTAGGATTAGATTCAATTGATGCGCTTGAATTAGGCGTTGCGTTACAAAAGCGCTACGGTATTTCTTTGTCAGCAAATTCAGAAGAAACTCGCCGCTATTTTGGTTCTGTGCACTCACTTGCTGCAATGATCATCGATCTTCGACAACAGTAATCAGGATATAAAGATGATATTAACCAGCCAATTAAGCAAAAATGAAATTTATGAATTTACTGTTAATTTATTACAAGAGATGTTTGAGTTGGATAAATCTAAAATTACACGTGAGTCCAATCTTTATACTGACCTTGATATTGACAGTATAGATGCTGTTGATATTGTTGTGAAATTGAATCAATTGACAGGCAAACGCATACAACCTGAAGTATTTCGAACAGTTCGAACCATACAGGATGTCGTTGATGTATTGGCTGATTTACTGGCGGAGGACGCAAAATAAAACGTTTTATCTTAACTGTTTTGATTGTTTTCCTCACCCTGATTTGTCCATTTGTCATCAAGTCATGGGACACTGCATTGTTTATACCTTTAAAATTCTATCCTGTGTTGATGAATATTTTTATGCTGATGATATTTGGCTATAGCTTAATGAATCCACCCTCTATCATTGAACGTATTGCCCGCCGGTCGGAACCTGATTTGCCGCCTGCTGGAATAGCTTATACACGCCGTGTCACACAAGTCTGGTGTATATTTTTTGTTGTTAATTCTTGTATATCGCTGGCGACTGTTTTATGGACATCGCCTGCAATATGGTCACTGTATAATGGCATAATTGCTTATATTTTGATGGGTTTATTATTTGGCGGCGAATATCTTGTTCGCTTGCGTTTCAAACGGCGGCATCATGTTGACTAAAAATGCTGATTTATTCTGTATCCCTCATGCTTTAACGCCATTGGATAAGATCATCGCATGGCGCGGTGAACAACCAGTATCTAATCAAGTATTTCAAACACGCATATCACTCTGGCGAACATTGCTTGAGCGCACACCAGGTCATAAATTCGCATTGTATCATAGAGACAGTCTTGAATTTGCCAGCGCGTTGTTTGGCGCCTGGCTAGCAGGTAAAATAATATATCTACCCAATAACATTCTGCCTGACACCTGCGCCAGGTTAAATTATATACTTGATGGATATTTAGGAGAATTTCCGTCTGAATGTTCTCCGTTGATGCCCGAAAATATTGATCAACTGCTAATACAAAATCAAGCACTTATAAAAGATTATATGGCATTAGTCATATATACTTCAGGTAGCACCGGCGAACCCCAGGCTGTTCAAAAAAATCTCTCACAGCTGTTCACTGAAATTTCTATTTTGGAAACTATGTTCAACCATATTATAGGTGATGAAAAAACAGAAATAATTTCAACAGTCTCGCATGAGCATATCTATGGATTATTATTTAAGTTATTATGGCCATTGGTTACAGGACGTGTAATTCACGCTCAAAACAAAATGTTCCTGGAAGAATTAGTGCCCTTAATAAATTTTCGTGATTGCATATTAATATCCAGTCCTGCACATCTCAAACGATTTTCCAACTATGCCAATTTAAATTTAACAAAATCATCTCACTATATACGCGCGATATTTTCCTCTGCCAGCCCTTTATCGATCGATACTGCATATAACATTAAAAATATATTTGGAAAAGCGCCCATTGAAATTTATGGCAGCACTGAAACAGGCGGTATCGCCTGGCGTCAAAGAGATGAACAATCTGATGAAAGTTGGAAGCCATTGCCAGGCATTGAGTGGCGCATCTCATCAGAAAATTCAAAGAATAATCTATTAGAAATTTCATCGCAGTATTTGCAAGACAATAACTGGTTTCGCACAACAGATATTGTTTTCGCTTCTTCAAACTATCATCGGCAATTTTTATTACATGGCCGTGCTGATCGCATAGTGAAGTTAGAAGGAAAGAGAATTTCTCTCAATGCTATTGAGAATAGACTTCTGCTATCGCCATTGATTATAGAAGCGCGAGTATTGATGTTAGATGTCAATAATAGACAACGCATAGCAGCTTTTGTAGTGCTGTCTACAGATGGGTGGAAAACACTACAAAATCTTAACAAAAATGCTTTAAATAAATATTTACGTGATTTTCTGACAGACTCAGTCGAGCGGATTGCATTGCCGCGCATCTGGCGATATCTCTCTATATTACCTGTTAATACGCAGGGTAAAACAACACATGCAGAATTAATAGCTTTGCTTGAGGATGAACCAATAACCAAACAAAAAAGCATTATGCCCAACTCTCATTTATTAGAAAAAAACCCAAAACAGGCAATTTTTGAATTAATTATTCCGAAAGATTTATTATATTTCGATGGCCATTTTCCAAAAACACCAATATTGCCTGGCGTTGTCCAAATTCATTGGGCTATTGCCTATGGCCGTCAAAGTTTTGATTTACCCTTATATTTTCGCTGTATTCAAAAACTTAAATTTCAGAAAGTCATACTGCCTGATATGAAAATTAACCTCGAATTGTTTTATGATAGTGAAAAATCTATCCTGACATTTCGTTTATATTCTCACTCAGGCCAACATGCAAGCGGGAGTATCTTGTTTGATGATAAATCATAAACCTTGCATTATAATTCCCGTATACAACCACGAACATGCTATTTCCAATATGGTTAGTATAATATTATCGTATCAATTAACTTGTATATTAATCGATGACGGCAGTGATTATAGTTGTGCAAAATTATTAGACCAATTAGCTGCTTTTTCGCCTGATAATATTATCTTATTAAGACATTCTCATAATGCTGGCAAAGGTAATGCGGTAATGACGGGTATTCGTCACGCGTTCAAAATGGGATTTACTCATGCTCTACAAATTGATGCTGATGGCCAACATTGCACAACGGATATTACGCGTTTTTTATCGCTATCCTCAAAACACCCCTCTTCAATCATCATTGGCTGTCCAATATATGACCATACCGTGCCCAAAAAACGTCTTTATGCACGATATCTTACGCATATCTGGGTTTGGATTAATACCTTATCACGTGATATAAAAGATTCCATGTGTGGATTTCGTGTTTACCCGCTATTGCCTGTTATGGATTTAGATCATAAAAAATCATTGGGTGGCTATATGGATTTTGATTCTGAAATATTAGTGCGATTACATTGGAAAGGATTAAACGTGGTAAATCTGTCCACTGCTGTGAAATACCCTCAAAATGGCATTTCGCACTTTCGTTTGATACGCGATAATGTGTTGATTTCACGTATGCACGCCAGATTATTTTTGGGCATGTTATGGCGTTTGCCTTATTTATTGGCGCGGAAATTGAGATAATGCACAAACTACATTGGGCACACATCAACGAAGTCACTTTCATTGCGGGCATGAGATTTTTATTTTGGGTTTATAAACTATTTGGACGTATTGCGTTTCGGATCATACTGTACCCTGTTGTGATTTTTTATTTAATGATCAACCCAAGAGCGCGCGCCGCATCAAATCAATATTTAAAGCAGATTAATATTAAATCAAATATGATCAATATTCTAAAACATTTTATCTCTTTTTCAGAAAGTATATTAGATAAATTATTACTTTGGAGCGGATTATTCAGATTAGAAAATATCCAATATTTTGGACAAGAAAATATTCTCGATAATCTCAAACAAAAACGCGGCGGGTTATTGATTTGTTCACATCTCGGTAACCTGGAAATATGTCGTGTTTTATCCAGACATTGTTCTAAATTAAAAATTACTGTTTTGATGCACACTAAACACGCAAAAGCCTTTAATCAATTGCTTGCCAAATTAAATCCCTCCAGTCAATTAAATATTATCCAGGTCACAGAAATGTCAGTGATCACTGCGATGGCTTTAAAAGAAAAAATCGAACAAGGCGAATTTGTGGTGATTGCAGGCGATCGCATTCCCGTGTCGCTTAATTCACGCGTGGCTTCTGTGCCTTTTTTAGGCAAAACTGCGCTGTTTCCCGTTGGACCTTATATATTAGCGCATATACTACAATGTCCTGTCTATTTGTTATTTTCAATTCGAACTCAACACGGTGCGGAAATATATTTTGAGACGTTTTGTGAATCTATTATATTACCGCGTAAAAACCGCGATGATAGATTAACACAGCTGGCCGCTGACTATGCTGCCCGCTTAGCGTATTATTGTCAAAAAGCGCCATTACAATGGTATAATTTTTATGATTTCTGGAACACACATGCGCATCATCCCATTTGATCAAACTCGGCTGAATATAGAAGATATCATTGAAATTGCAGAAAATTCAGCTCAAGCTATTTTATCCAATCATCCAGATTTTTCTGATTGGATTTCACGAGGCGCTGACTTTATCGATCGATTGCTGCAAGAAGAAGGTGTCATATATGGCGTCACCACGGGATTTGGAGATTCCTGTACAACTGCAATTCCGACGGATCTGATCAGAGAACTACCACATTATCTTTATACCTATCATGGCTGCGGTTTGGGTGAATATTTTACGCCCGAACAAACACGTGCAATTATCGCTGTCAGATTAGCTTCTTTGTGTAAAGGCTATTCTGGTGTGAGCTTGTTATTGTTACAACAAATGATCTTATTGCTCCAACATAATATATTGCCGTTAATTCCATCCGAAGGATCAGTAGGTGCCAGCGGCGATCTCACACCACTATCATATCTTGCTGCAGTATTATGCGGCGAACGCGAAGTTTTGTATAACAATAAAAAGCTATCTGCCATAGAAGTTCTCAGAGAGTTAAATATTGAGCCACTGCGTTTGCGTCCTAAAGAAGGTCTGGCGATTATGAATGGCACTGCTGTCATGACAGCGTTGGCATGCATAGCTTATACTCGCGCAGATTATTTATCTCAACTCTCCGCACGCATCACTGCAATGGCAGTATTTGCATTAGATGGCAATAATCATCATTTTGATGAGATTTTATTCTCAGTCAAACCGCATGCAGGGCAACAACAAGTTGCTGCCTGGTTGCGACAGGATTTATCTTCTGATAAACCTCCGCGCAATGAAAAGCGTTTGCAGGATAGATATTCAATTCGCTGTGCACCGCATGTGATAGGTGTATTAAGAGATGCTCTGCCCTGGTTTCGCACAATTATTGAAAATGAATTAAACAGCGCAAACGATAATCCGATTATAGATTCTCAAAACGAACGTGTATTGCATGGCGGACATTTTTACGGCGGACATATTGCATTTGTCATGGACAGCTTGAAAAATCTGGTTGCCAATATTGCAGATCTACTTGATCGCCAAATGGCATTGCTTGTAGACGTGAAATATAACAATAATTTACCCGCAAATTTGTCTGGATCTCCGAAATCTCATGAATCTATTAATCATGGCTTAAAAGCTTTGCAGATCAGCGTATCAGCCTGGACAGCCGAAGCACTCAAATTAACGATGCCAGCCTCTGTTTTTTCTCGCTCCACCGAATGCCATAATCAAGATAAAGTCAGCATGGGAACAATTGCTGCACGTGATTGTTTACGTGTGTTAGAACTGACTGAGCAAGTTACTGCTGCTTTATTGATCACTGTTCGTCAAGGCATGTGGTTGCGTTGTAGACTACAACCAGATCTCATTCCAGACATAAAGCTAAATAATATGCTTAAAAAGCTGGCTGATGATATTATACCTATTGAAGAAGATAGACGATTAGAGCCAGATTTGCGTTTGCTGCTTGAACGGATTCAAGCTCGATCCTGGGAGTTATATGATAAAATCTGAAGTTATTATACAAGTCCAATTTTATGATCTTGACCCGATGGAAGTCGTTTGGCATGGTCATTATGTGCGGTATCTGGAAATCGCACGCTCCGCTCTGCTTGATAAAATTAATTATAACTATCCACAAATGAAAGCATCTGGATACGCCTGGCCAATCATTGATATACAATTACGCTATGTTAAACCTGCTGTATTCAGCCAACGGATTAAAATCAGCGCTGAAATTGCCGAATGGGAAAATCATTTAAAAATCAATTATTTGATAACTGATATGAAAACAGGTCATAGACTAACACGCGCCAGCACAACTCAAGTTGCTGTTGATATATCCACACAAGAAATGTGTTTTGCCTCACCTTCCATTTTGTTTGAAAAATTAAGGATTTTAGATGATCAAAGTATTATATAAAATATTTTTTGCAATAATATTAATGATGATAACTGCCAGCACTTTTGCACAGACTGCTGCTCCCATCGCAGAAATTCAATCCATACTGGAAAAGCCCAAAATCATGTGTGGGCGTTTTGACCAAACAAAGCTATTAGTGGGAATTAATAAGCCTCTATTATCAAACGGCCGGTTTTGTGTGGTTGCTGATAAAGGTATCTTATGGCGAACACTATATCCTTTTCCCAATACTTTGCGTTTGACTCAAGATGAAATTATCCAGACACAAGGCAAGCAAACCACTATGCGAATGGATGCAACACAAGAGCCTGTCGTACGCATGACTAATACAGTATTATTTTCATTACTGGCAGGTGATTTTAGTCAGTTAGATAAAATATTTATACTCAACAGTCATATTGAAAATTCTCATTGGCACGTTAACCTCAAAGCGCGCGAGCCAGGATTGGCAAAAGTGATAGGCAACATTAGCCTGGAAGGTGATCAGCATGTTAAAAAAGTAAACATACAAGAATCCAATGGTGATAAAACCATGATTATTTTTTCAGACATCAAAAACGGCGGTAACGCAATGACCAAAGAAGAGGGAGCGTTGTTTGATCAAGAACAACCTTTATCATAAAATAGCTTTATTATGGCTTTTGATCGTCAGTATTTTGCTGATTCATAGCGGATATTTATTGCTCAATAAACACATATCTTTTAGTACAGATATATTAGCATTATTGCCTGCTGAACAGCGTGATCCTGTTGTCCAAAAAGCCACTGATCATATGTTTAATACAGTTCAGCAACAAGTGGCCGTATTGGTTGGCGCAAATACTTGGCAAGAAGCCGTGCGCGCAGCGGATGCCTATACCACTGTTATTCATACACGCCCTGATTTATTCCAAAGCTCTCATATGATATCTGAAACTACACCAAATAATTATTTAGATATTTTTCTAAAATCCCGACTGGGTTTATTAACTTTAAGACAACAATCTGAGTTAAAAACACAATCCAGCCAATATTGGGTCAATATAGCACTCAGCATTTTATACAGTCCTTTCTCGGGCCCGAAATTTGGTACCTGGCAAGATGATCCTTTTGGATTATTTAGCGGCTGGATACAAGAACGTGTACAAGAAACACCTGTGCGGCCTCGTGATGGAAAATTATTTATAGCTGATAAAAATCATGCTTATGTTGTGATATTACTGCATTTGGTCAAACCTGCATTTTCGATGTCGAATCAAAAAGCAGTCATGCCTGTATTAGAAGCAGCAAAAAAAGCTGCGCAACGTGCCGTATTACATACTGATATTATCTCAACTGGTGTAGTGTTACATGCTGCTTTTGGAAGCCAGGAAGCCAGTCATGAAATGTCGACTATCGCAATAGGTTCTCTGTTGGGTATTATTATATTAATGTCAATAATATTTAAATCATTTAAACCCATATTATTGATTGGCTTATCTATTGGCATTGGATGTTTGGGGGCATTATCACTCTGTTGGATATTATTGAGTAAAATTCATTTATTGACGTTAGTATTCGGCGCAAGTTTAATTGGTGTTGCGCAGGATTACAGTATATATTTTCTTTGTAGTCGTCTGGGTACGGATGTTAGTGTATCTTCACGAGAGTTACTTAATCATCTCTGGCCAGGTTTGATCCTGACATTAACAGCCGCTATTGTTGGTTATATGGGATTGGCGTTGACGCCTTTTCCGGGCTTACAACAAATGGCCTTGTTTTCTGGATTAGGATTAGTATTTGCCTGGTTAACTGTTGTCTGCTGGTTTCCAATATTCATAAAGCCACAAACACTTAAATCAACTTATCTGGCTAAATTTTTTGATATTAGCTTGAATTACTGGCCAGTGTTTAAACTCAATAAATCAACAACACTGATCAGCTTATTATTTTGTGTATTTGTTATAATCGGATTTTCCAAACTCACTGTCAGTGACGATATTCGCTCACTACAAAATCCACCAAAAGCATTAATCAATGATCAGATTAAATTCAGTAAATTACTGGATGCGCCAACATTGGTGCAATTTTATCTGGTACGAGGTACGACAGAACAAATTGTTTTACAGCGCGAGGAAGCTTTAAAGCTTGAATTACAAGATTTGATCAATAAAAATATTATCACGGGTTATCAGGCTATATCCAACTGGGTGCCTTCAGAAAGGCTTCAAACAACTCATCAAAATTTAGTTAAGCAAAAATTATTATTTAATATATCTGATGTAAATAAAAGCCCACTTGAATATTTAGCTGATAAAATTGGCGAAAATTCAGTCTGGGTAGAGCATATCAGAAATCACTTATTAAGTAATTCTGTTATTCTCACGCCTAAAATTTTTCTCAATTTGCCCATCAGTGAACCCTGGCGATTTTTATGGATGGGCAAAGTTGGAGAATCTGGTGAAAAATATGCCAGTATTGTAACTATAAAGGGATTGAAAAATTATGCTGACTTGAATCAGCTTAAAAAAATCGCTCCAAAAATTCCGGGCGTAAAATGGGTAGACAAAATTAACGAAATATCATCCATACTGGGTCACTATAGAGAATATATGGGCTGGGTCGTACTTGGCGCTTATATTGCAATTTATTTATTGCTTTATATTCGCTATCGAAATGCTACCTGGCGCGTGATGTTGCCGCCTGCAATAGCGAGTATTTCGACTATAGCGATACTAGGGATATTTGGAATACCTCTACAGTTATTTCATATATTAGCATTAATGTTAATTTTAGGTCTCGGCGTTGATTATGGTATATTTTTACAGGAAAAATCCAAGTATGCATGGTTGACGGTTGGACTATCAGCGATCAGCGCCCTGCTTTCCTTTGGATTATTGGGCTTAAGCACCACGCCGCCACTACACGCATTTGGATTAACCATGCTAATTGGCATGGCGATTGTATGGTTGATATTACCCTGTTTTAGAAACTTTGAAGAGCGTAAATAATTTTATGCGTATAAATAAATATGATGTGTTAATTATTGGTGCAGGACCTGCCGGTGCAGTCGCAGCAGCTTTATTGCGTCAACAGGGAAGAAAGGTTCTCATTATCGAACGAGAACAGTTTCCGCGCTTTAGTATTGGCGAAAGTTTGCTACCGCAAAGTATGGAATATCTACAACAAGCGAATATGCTCCAAGCTGTTGTAGAGGCAGGATTTCAATTCAAAAACGGTGCGTCATTTGTCCATAATAAAAAATATACAGAATTTGATTTTCGCGATAAATATACTAAAGGCTGGGGAACAACGTATCAGGTACAACGTGATCATTTTGATCTTATATTAGCCTCAGAAGCTGAACGTCAGGGTGCTGAAATACGCTATCAACATGAAGTAGTCATGATTGATATTGAAAAAATAAAACCCATTGTTACCTTCAAAAATTTAATCAATCAAAAATATACTTATAATATAGAAGCTGGTTTTGTTCTGGATGCGAGTGGTTTCAGCCAGGTGTTGCCACGCTTATTAGATTTAAAAACACCGTCTGATTTTCCTGTGAGAGGCGCTATTTTTACACATATAGAAGACAATATTTTATCATCAACTTTTGATCGCAATAAAATTTGTATTACCATACATCCAGAATATAATCATATTTGGTATTGGTTAATACCGTTTTCCAATGGTCGCTGTTCTATTGGCGTGGTGGCTGAAAATGCGTTACTTCAAAACTATCACGGCACAACAACAGAACGCCTTCAAATATTAGTCAATCAAGATTTATCGCTCAAGAAATTACTGGTAAATGCAAAATGGGATACACCAGCAAGAGAAATCACCGCTTATGCTTCTAATGTTAAATCTTTGTGGGGTAAAAATTATGCGCTGCTTGGGAATGCAGGCGAATTTCTTGATCCTATATTTTCGTCGGGTGTAACTATTGCGTTTAAATCAGCCAGTTTAGCAGCTAATATATTAAAACAACAATTTGCGGGAGAGAAAGCTGACTGGGAAAAAGACTATGCCGTGCCATTAAAATTGGGTATTGATACTTTTCGTACTTTTGTTGAATTATGGTATAGCGGAGGATTTCAGAAAATTATCTTTCATGATAATCCACAACCTGATATTCGCCGCATGATTTCATCAATTTTGGCAGGTTATGCCTGGGATGAGAATAATCCCTATGTTAAAAAAAGCAAGCAGCGTTTGACTGCTTTGGAGGCACTATGCGCATAAAATTATTTTTTATATTAAGTTTATCTATCGCCTTAACAGGCTGCGCTGCTATACATACAACACAAAAAATTCAAACTATGCCAATAGTTCAAACAACTCCACCAGGACGCATTGGATTAGAACTTGCGCCTGCAACGTTAGGAAAATCTATCAGCTTACAACAACATCTTACAGTCCAACATCCTGGACGCACAGATGAATTAGATACAGTATTAGAAATTGATTCGCATCACCTGGATTTGGCAGGCTTAATGCTGGGTCATCGTATCATGACAATTCATTATGACGGTAAAATACTCCAAACCTGGCGTGATCCCAGACTCCCACCACAAATCAGCGGACAAAATGTTCTGGAAGATATTGAACTGACTTTATGGCCTGTAAATGTTATTCGCAAAGCTTTACCCACTGGCTGGAATATTCAATCATATAAAAAACAAAGAGTTATATTTTTAAATAAATTACCTATTATAACCATCAATTATCCCAATGGTCAAAATAATATCAACACTGTAATATTGAAAAACTTGCGTTATCATTATCAGTTAACTATTCAATCGACAAATAATTAAATTATAAGCAATGACATCGGGTGCCCCCCAAATAATGACTTTTATGACTGGAAATAGGTATAATCAGATTATGACCATAATGTTTTATTTAAACCAACTCGGCATAATTTGCTCACTGGGCAATACGCATGGCGAAATCAAACAAAATTTATTTAATGCCCAAAGCGGGGTTATTTTGAGTGACCAGTATTCGCCCGGGCAAATGTTGCCTATAGGCTGTTTGCCTGAAAAATATGCTGATTTGCCTGATTTATCTCAGAAATTGCCCTTACGTGACCGAAGCCGCAATAATCAGCTTGCTTTAAGCGCACTGGCGCAAATACGCTCGGCTGTCGATGCAGCTATCGAAAAATATGGGACACATCGGCTTGGAATTATTATTGGCACAAGTACATCAGGCATTGCAGAAGGCGAAGCGGCGTTAAGACATCACGCTATCAATAACACTTTTCCTGAGCAATTTCATTATGGACAACAGGAATTAGGTTCGCCTGCTACTGCACTGGCCTTCACATCAGGCATTTCTGGTCCCGCTTATTCGCATTCAAGCGCATGCGCATCCAGCGGTAAAGCAATGGCAAGTGCCGCCCGATTGATCAAAATGGGACTCTGCGATGCGGTAATAACTGGCGGTGTTGATTCTTTATGCGAATTTACCATCAGCGGATTTTCAGCATTGGAATCTATCAGCCATACGCGCTGTAATCCTCTTAGCCTAAATCGCAATGGCATTAACATTGGCGAAGGCGCAGCACTGTTTTTAATGTCCAAAGAACCCTCAGAAATTGCATTGCGCGGCTGGGGGGAATCATCTGACGGATATCATATTTCTTCACCTGATCCTACAGGAACTGGTGCGAAAATTGCGATACAACAAGCTTTGCTGCGAGCGGATATTTCAACATCACAAATTGATTATATTAATTTACATGGCACAGCCACACCTCAGAATGACGCAATGGAATCCCATGTTATCTATTCTTTGTTTGGAGATAACGTCCCCGTCAGTTCAACCAAATCACTCACAGGCCATACTTTAGGTGCTGCCAGTGCAATAGAAGCAGGATTATGCTGGTTAGCCATGCACTCTGAAAATCAATCTGGATTATTGCCGCCGCATTTATGGGATGGTATAGCTGATCCTGCTTTACCGCTATTACAAACAGCAAAAATGAACCATACTTTAGGACATTCTATAAACTGGGTATTAAGCAATTCCTTTGCATTTGCTGGCTCTAACATAGCTTTAATATTGGGGAGATCATAAATCATGAATAAATCAAATTATCCTGATATGAGATTATTAGTTCCCCATACGGATTCTATGATGTTATTAGATCGCGTTATTTCAGCGGATCAGGACAGCTTATGTGCGGAAGTCATCATCAAACCTGAAAGTTTGTTTTATAGTAAAAACGATGAGGGTGTGGGTGCATGGGTTGGCGTGGAATATATGGCGCAAACTATTGCAGCTTATGCAGGTTATCACGCATTAACACATCAGAAACCCGCTAAAATTGGTTTTCTGGTAGGTACGCGGCGTTATGAATGCACCAAAGCTTTTTTTGCAAACGGCGATAGATTGCAAATCACTGCGAGAAGCATTTTTCAGGCAGATAATGGGCTGGCATCGTTTGAATGTACTATAAATAATAAAATTATTGATGAATATAATCAAATAGCCAGCGCAACAATTAATGCGTTTTTGCCTGATAATATTAATGAATTTTTAAAACAAGCTTAAAGTATATCACTTAGAGGAATATAATATATGACTAAAACAGTGTTGATTACAGGCTCCAGCCGTGGGATTGGAAAAGCTATTGCTTTGCGGCTTGCGCGAGATGGTTATGATATCGTATTACACTGCAAAAGCCAGCGTGAAGCTGCTGAAGAAGTCAAAAAATCAATTCTGTTTTTGGGACAACAAGCACGGATATTACAATTTGATATCAGCCAACGTGAAACTGTAAAAAAAATATTACTACAAGATATAGAACAATATGGCTGTTATTACGGTGTCATCTGCAATGCAGGTATTGCACGCGATAATGCTTTTCCGCTGATGTCTGATCAAGATTGGGACAGCGTATTAAATACAAACTTAGAGGGCTTTTATAATATCCTCAAGCCAATTATAATGCCAATGATACAGCGACGCCTGCCCGGTAGAATTATTACACTCTCATCAGTTTCCGGATTGATGGGAAATCGAGGCCAAGTCAATTACAGCGCTGCAAAAGCAGGAATAATTGGCGCAACCAAAGCATTGGCATTAGAACTTGCCAAGCGCAATATTACAGTCAATTGCATCGCGCCGGGCATGATTAAAACAGATATGGTTGCTGATGCGCCTTTGGAAGAAATTCTCAAAGTCATTCCTCTACGTCGTATTGGTAAACCAGAAGAAGTCGCCGCAACAGCCAGCTTTTTACTCTCAGAAGATGCGGGGTATATCACGCGCCAGGTAATTTCCGTCAGCGGAGGATTGGCATGAATCGGCGTGTCGTCGTAACAGGCATGGCCGGTATCAGCCCTATTGGGAATGATTGGGATGCTATACAAGATAAATTAAAAAGCTATCAAAACGCAGTGGTGACTATGCCAGAATGGGATGAATACAACGGCTTACATACACGACTTGCTGCACCTGCTGTTGAGTTTGAACTTTCTGATCGTTTTACACGTAAAAGCATGCGAGGTATGGGTCGTGTTGCTTTAATGGCAACACGTGCCACTGAACTCGCTTTGTTAGATGCGGGTTTACTAGATGAGGATCGATTATTAAAAAGCGGTAAAATTGGCGTTGCTTATGGTTCCTCTACGGGTACGCCACGTGCCATCGGTGCATTTACAACCATGTTTACAGAAAAAACGACTAAAAACATCAACGCAACAACTTATATTAAGATGATGCCGCACACAGCGCCTGTAAATATTGGCGTATTTTTTGGTGTAACAGGTCGTATTATTCCAACCTCCAGTGCATGTACGTCAGGCAGTCAGGGTATTGGTTACGCCTATGAAGCGATACGTAGTGGACGTCAGATTATCATGATTGCAGGCGGCGCAGAAGAATTGTGTGCCACTGAAGTGGCTGTATTCGATACTTTGTATGCAACGAGTATACGCAATGATGATCCTCAAGCTACGCCCAGCCCATTTGATGCACATCGTGATGGATTAGTCATAGGCGAAGGTGCAGCCACGCTAATATTGGAAGATTTAGAACATGCGCGTGCAAGAGGCGCAACAATTTATGCAGAACTTGCAGGCTTTGGGACGAATAGCGATGGTTGTCATGTAACCAATCCCAATACTGAAACAATGAAAATCGCCCTTACATTGGCATTAGAAGACGCGAGCCTATCCTCTTCCGCTATTCAATATATAAACGCACATGGGACTGGTACACATCAGGGTGATATTGCAGAATCTCACGCGACTGCTCAGATATTTGGCAACAAAATATCCATCAGTTCTTTGAAAAGCTATATGGGACATACGCTGGGTGCATGCGGGGCTTTAGAAGCCTGGATCAGCATCCAAATGATGAATAACAATTGGTTCGCCCCAACGTTGAATCTCAAACAACCTGATCCGCTTTGTGCTGAATTGAATTATATCATGGACACAGGAAAAATATCAGACTGCGAATATATTATGTCCAATAATTTTGCCTTTGGAGGTATTAATACCTCGCTGGTTTTTAAAAAATACAAATAAAGATATAGATATTTTATAACTTTGCGTTTACTATCAGTAATTTTTAACTTGTACTCTCAAAAGGAACAGCGTCATGAAAAAAATTGTTAGTTTTATAATTGCTTTAAACGTCTTGATGTCAGTCAATTCAATTGCTTATGCCCGCAATACCAAATATCTTTTGCCTATTAATGTCGCAATGAAATCAAATGCTGGCCAGGATAAATTGAATGGTTCTGTACAATTCTTTTTTGGCAATCAATCTCATCCAAAAATCCTGAGTGACTTTGGTACTTTTATGGCCAATCCCAAAACCAATTCTTTTGGAAAATCAGATATTAAAGCGTGTAACTGGGTATTTCTGTCCGCCATGAAAACATTGCAAGCCCGTGCACACAAACTGGGCGCCAATGCAGTAGTTAACATTGTCAGCTATTACAATAAAAATCCAATGTCCAGCACAAATAAATTCGAATGTCATGCAGGCGCTTTTGTTGCTGGAGTCGCACTTAAAGGCGATTTTGTTAAAATTGCCCGCCGTTAAGTCAAAGGCATACAGGGCAGCCTCATTAAAATTCAGATATTTCCGTTTACAATCTCATCACTCCGTTGGCGTCATTGCGAGCCCTGCGTCTTCTTGCAGGGCGAAGCAATCCAGTTGCAACGAAAAATCGAAGCGCTTCGCAGACATTTTTGAAAACATTCATGGCAAAGCGGTATACAAAATTTCTATCTTCAATAGTCCATGACTGTTTTCTAGATTGCTTCAACCCGCAAGAAGACGCGGGTTTCGCAATGACGCCGGGGTGGGAGGTCTGTTTAATTTTTAATGAGGCTGCCCTGCAAAGGCATAGTGTTGATATATTATCATGCAACTTTATTTGTTATTATTACTCAAGATAGGAAAGCCACTGGTTTGACTAGTGAGACTCTTCAAGCTTGGTCAATTAATAATAGGTGACATGTAAACATATGTTGATATCAATATCACCGAAGTATTCAGTATCACAAATAACGGGGTACATCAAAGGAAAAAGCGCAATAGCGGTAGCGCGTCAGTTTGGAGGGAGGAAGAGAAATTTTAACGGAGAACACTTCTGGGCGCGCGGGTACGCTGTTTCAACAGTAGGGTACGAAGAACTAAAGATTAGAGAGTACATTCGAAATCAAGAGCAACTGGATCAGGCAAGCGGTGCTGATGAGAAAGGAAATTTTTGATTTTAGATAAACTTAACACTGGCAGCCCTTGGGGCTGCTAACAGCCGTCAAGCCACCCGCGAAGCGGGTACGGATATGACTATAGCCTCATATAGATCAGTAGTATCTTTATCCCTAAACAGATCAGTATTTATAAATTCCAGTGCGTTTTCTGCAATCGTTTTTATCAATATCCATTTTGCGCATTTGTATATATATCATTTTGGAGAACTTCAAATCTGTAAGATATTTTTTTCAATTATTTTTCTGGCATTTTGATTTTTATACACTTTTTCGTAAAAGCTAATTAGATTATCATAAAGTTCGGCATAACCCAATTCATAATTTTGGTTATATTTATTAAAACTTAATACCGACTAAACCTTAAGGTTTTCTTAACTCGACTGACGGAATTTTGATGAATTTACTGATGGTATTTATATTAATGCCAGGGCAATCGCGCTATAAACCCAGGCAGAATGCGGGTTTTCCCCTCTCCCGCAAGCGGGAGAAGGGGCTTTCTCTCAAACTGACCATAACACTCTCTTGAATCCCTTGATTTCACTCACTTTATAGCGCGATTGTCCTGATATTAATGCATATGTTGTCCACCATTAAGCGCGAAATTTGCGCCAGTAATAAACCCACTTTCCGAAGCGGCAAGATACGTGACCATTCGGGCAATTTCTTCGGGTTTGCCTAAACGGCCAACGGGGATTTGTGCAATAATTTTCTCACGAATTTCCTCGGGTATTGCCATCACCATATCAGTTGCAATATATCCGGGTGAGATTGTGTTAACTGTAATACCTTTACGCGCCACTTCTTGCGCCAGCGCCATGGTGAATCCATGAATGCCCGCTTTTGCTGCAGAATAATTCACTTGCCCAAATTGCCCTTTTTGAGCATTAATTGATGAAATATTAATAATGCGTCCGTAATTTCGTTGTACCATATCATTGATTACAGCACGGGTTACATTAAAAACACTATCTAAATTTGTACGTAATACCGTTAACCATTGTTCTGTTGACATGTTTTTTAACTGTGCGTCCTGCGTAATTCCGGCATTATTGACCAGGATATCAATTTTTCCATGTTTCTTTAGAACATCTGAAACCATGGAGTTGCAGGATTGATCATCCTTTACGTCAGCGTATACTGTCGTAAATTCATATCCAAGTTCACTTTGCTTTGCCTTCCATGTTTGTGCTTTTTCATGTTTTCCCCCACCATAATATGCGGCAGCAACTGTGATACCTTGTACATACAAATGTTGGCAAATTGCTGTACCAATTCCACCGGTACCACCAGTGACTAATGCAACTTTATGTATATGAGGCATATCATTTCTCCCCCATAAGTATAGCAATATATATTCATTCAAAAGCTTGTTAGAAATATTTTTTAGTATTTTTAGTTATATCCTAAAATAGCACAGCGTTCTATATCCTTATCTGAGTACAAATGGTTATCCTCTTCGTGATTTTGAGTAGCATTATCAAGGTTTTTATCATTTTTCTCCATGACTTCATCGCGAGAACTGTTTTGAATAGATTTTATTTTTTCCATATTGAATCAATCTCCATGATTGAAATAAAATCATATATTGCGACGCAATACACAACTCTTACCAGATAGAAATTATTATATTATTTATTTTAAATTATGCAAGCAGTGTGTTGCGTTAAATAATTGTATTTACAGATTCGCGAACAAACGATAATATTATCGCGCCTATCTGTCGCTTTTTCAATGAGAAAAGAAGCCATTGGTTTTCTGGCAGGGCGATAGATTAGAGCCTTTGAAGCAAAATGATTTATTCATTAAATAGAGAGAACGTATGAAAATTGAACCTAAATTCAAACAAATTCCTTCATTTCGTGTCAGCGGTATTACTGTTCGAACATTGAACAGCAATGAAGTTAATCCAGACACGGCTAAATTAGGCAAACATTGGAACAGATTTTTTTCGGAAAGTTTAGCCGCCAAAATCCCTCATTGCTTAGATGATGCTTTAATATATGGCGTATATTCCAACTACGAATCTGATCTTAATGGATATTACGATTTGACGGCTGGTGTTGCTGTTTCAACTGAAGCTGAGCAAACAGATTTCGCTTCTATAATCATTGACGCGGGAAACTATCTTGTATTTGAAAATCCAGGGACTATGCCACAGGCTGTCATTGATGCCTGGCAAGCAGTTTGGACATTCTTTCAAGATAATCCTCAAATACAACGTAAATATTCAACTGACTTTGAAGCCTATCGTGGAGCAAATGAAGTTGCCGTGCATATTGGAGTTAAATAGAAAATGCGTATTTTACGCGCTATTTTTAATTTCGCCAAAGCCCAATATGAAGATTCACAGGGACATTCTTTAATCAACGAAAATCCAGTCGCCCGCCTTTCGCAAACGCGTGCCTGGTATCCGCAAAAACGCCGTAAAACTGTTATTAAAACTCATCAGCTTTATGATTGGTATCAGGCTGTTATCAAATTGCAAAGCGGTATTATTCGGGATTATTTATTATTGACATTACTTACAGGCTTGCGAATCAGATAAAGTTTACTATACACGATTTACGACGAACTTTTATTACTGTGGCAGAGAGCCTGAACATCTCCGCCTATGCGCTTAAACGGCTGCTAAATCATAAAATGGATAATAGCGATGTCACGGCGGGATATATCATCACAGATGTTGAACGGCTGCGTAAACCCATGCAGCAAATTACAGATTATATTTTATCAAAGTGTTCAAATGCCGAACAGTTTTCTACAAATCTATATGTTAGAGGCATGAACGAAATACCAGTTGGCTCCGAATATTAACCCCCGCTGGAAACTTAAGATTTACAGCTTCCGTCATTATTCACAAAAGAGATATCCTCGATAGTTTTAGCCGTCAATACTTGCTGACTTAATGCTGATAGCTGATCAGGATTCATTTTTAGAATAGCATGTTTTAACTGCTCAGGGGCTGCGTTGAATTTTAATTGAATAATCTCTAATAGCATCTCAGCTTTTCCCTCTGCCTTGCCTTCTGCTTTGCCTTCCCGATATTTTGCGTTCATCAAGGTTTTTTCCCTGCTGACCTGATCCCAATAATCATCGTAGGCCTGCAATTCTCCTTCTGAATAGGCTGCCTGTTTGGCAAGTTCAACAGCTTCAGATATCTCAGGGACACTCAATAATTCCGGGTCAACTGTGCGTGTTTTTTCGTTAATTTCACGCAAAAAACGCAGCCACAACAATCGCAGCTTTTTTTCATCCGGCGAGTGAACAGGAAACTTCGGCAATTCAATAAATATCAGTTGGAGATGTTCAATAATGTCAAGCGGATTTTCAGCTTTTACCACCTGGTAATGATGGTACCATTCAGGGTTTTCTTTATCGAAAACACTGGCAATTAAGCCCAAGCCATAGACTGGCTCAAGATATTGATAGTCTTTGCCTTTTTCCAGTTGCTTCACAAAAGCCTGACCTGACTGAAATAATAAACGCTGCTTAAAGCCCTCTATCCATTGAATTTGCATCTTAACAATAAACATGCGGCCTTGCGCATCTTTGCATTTGACGTCGGCAATCGTGCGTTTGAGGGATGGGATAACCGGAACCTGTTCTGTGGGCAAATAACTTAATTCAACGATTTGCCTGTCTGGCGCAAGGGGCAACACCGCATTTAAAAAGCTTTTGAGCAAATTAGGATGTGAGCCAAAAACGTGCTTGAAAACAATATCCGCTTTGGGATCTAGATATTTTGACATGGGGAATGGCTTCTCAACAAAAAAATTTAAGATTTAAAGAGATTTTACTCTGACTTAGGCTATTGAAACAAATGCAATAATCCTACCCCGCCTAACGCGCTGCTCTGCAGCTTGTTTGCTGCCGATTTACTGGGAACAACAGCAGAGTATTATTAAAAAATCCTGCAAAAAATTTCTCTATGAAAATTTGCCTACTGAAGCCAGC
>Ga0206909_1035_pt1 | contig 30460 bp, 28 predicted proteins | sample Alteio_BWOrgHeat_76_FD_152943 | JGI IMG/M metagenome (GOLD analysis project Ga0206909, IMG submission 152943) | Enriched cells from forest soil in Barre Woods Harvard Forest LTER site, Petersham, Massachusetts, United States -... | ecosystem: Environmental > Terrestrial > Soil > Temperate forest >...
CGTATCGACCCTGGAATAGCACCAGATATTGAATTTATAGCCGCGCGCAATGATATGTTAAAATTTGGGCGCTTGCTTGATGAAAGCTGGAGACTCAAGCGTACCTTATCAGATAAAATATCGAGCGCACATATTGATGATCTATACGCAACAGCCATCAAGGCGGGTGCCGTGGGCGGTAAACTATTAGGGGCAGGCGGAGGCGGTTTCGTGCTGCTTTTTGCAGAACCTTCAAAGAAAGATAAGATACGAGAGGCGCTCAAGGGCCTTTTGGAAGTCCCGATCAAATTTGAAAATCTTGGCAGCCAGATCATTTTTTATCAGCACGAAAGTGGTTTAATTAAATAATATGTTCCCGGATACAGTCATCCTCGCCGGTGGTTTAGGCAAACGCCTTAAATCCATCACTGGTGATACCCAGAAAGTTTTAGTCAAAATAGGCGATCAGCCCTTTCTAGAAATACTGATCGATTATATTGCCTCCCAAGGCGGCAGGCGATTTATTTTATGTGTCGGCCATGGCAGTGATGAGGTAGAGGCTCATTTTAAGGATAAATACCATGACCGTGAAATTATTTTTTCCAGGGAAGAGTCTCCTTTAGGTACAGGAGGCGCCATCAAGCAAGGTTCCCAGCACGTTAAAACAGATCAATTTTTGGCGATGAATGGGGATTGTTTTTGCGTGATCGATTACAATCGCCTGATCGCTTTTCATCAGCAGCAAAAGTCTAAAGCGACACTCGGCGTAACATTAATGCCTGATGCCCGTGATTATGGGACCATCGAGATCGCAGCCAACGGTACTATCCAGGCTTTCAAAGAAAAGCAATCGATGATAAGCCAGGCATTTATTAATACCGGTACCTATTGTTTTGACCGCAATGTGTTTTCTTTGGTGGAAACACCATCGAAATTCTCGATCGAATATGATTTCTTCCCGCATTTGGTGGGAAAAGGTTTTTACGCATTTGAAGTAGAAAATCGTTTCATCGATATCGGAACGCCAGAACGCTATTCCTGGGCTAAGGAGCATCTTAAAGCATTGAAGGGACAAAAATGAAGACTTCAGATTTCAATAAAACAACAGCTATTCGCGACGGTCAAGAGGCCACCAAATCAGGGTATAAGGTCCCGTTTGGAACAGTATCGATCACTGCCAAAGCCAAAGAACTTATTGATGATGCCATTGAACGCCGCTGGTTAACTAAGGGAAAATACGTCAGGGAATTTGAAGAAAAATTCGCCGCACTCTTTGGTGTCAAATACGGCATCGCTGTCTCCAGTGGTACGGATGCCGATGCGATCGCCTGTGCGGTCCTTTATGATTTTGGCGCCGAACGCGGGGATGAGATCATTATACCTGCCCTGACGTTTGTTGCCACGGGCAATGCCGTCTTACAAGCAGGGTTCACGCCTGTTTTTATCGACGTGGAACGCGAAACCTTAAATATTGACCCTAAGAAGATCGAACAGGCCATCACTCCGAGAACGCGGGCCATCATGCCGGTGCATTTGATGGGCAAGCCTGCGGCCATGGATGAGATCGTGAGCATTGCGAAGAAGCACAAACTTTATATCATCGAAGATGCTGCTGAAGCGCATGGGGCCGAATACAAAGGACAGAAGATCGGTGCAATCGGCGACATGGCTTGTTTTTCACTGTATGCGGCGCATATTGTAACGACGATCGAAGGCGGCATGATCATTACCAATAATGAACAGATGGCGAGTGCTGCCCGGTCTTTGCGTAATCACGGCATTGACGGTAAATTTCAATTCAAGCGCATTGGTTTTTCTGCCAAGATGAACGAGATCGAGGCTGCGGTGGGATTGGGGAATATTGAGATATTCCATGATATCCTGGAAAAGAGACGTGCCAATGTCCGTCATTTGATCAAAGCTTTTGCCAAATTCCAGCAATATTTCTGGTGCCTTCAGGAAGAGAAGCATGAGGTCTTAGGGCCCCATGCTTTTTCGATGATCCTCAAGCCAGGCCTTAATTTTACCAAGGATGAATTAGTGACTTACCTGGAAAAAGAAGGGGTGGATTCGCGTAATCTGTTTTACTCCATTCCCACACAGACACAGAGTTATCAATTCATGAATCACAAGCTGGGGGATTTTCCTAATTCTGAATATTGTTCTGATCATGGCACGCATATCGGCTGTCATCAGGATGTGGAGATCGCCCAAATGGATTATGTGGTGCAGGTAGTCGACAAATTCCTTAAATCTAAAGGGTATACTGTTTGAATAGCATGCGCATCGCTATTAACGCGCGGTCAATTCTTTTAAGTCAGCGTACCGGCATCGGCCGCTATACCTACCATCTTCTAGATAGTTTAGGGCAGATCGACCGTACCAGCGAATACATCCTGCATGCCCCTAAACGGTTATTTGATTTTAAAAGACGCCTCCCGGATTTTTCCCGTTATAAAAATTTTAAACCACGGGTAGATTATTTTCACCAGGGGATAGGTAAAAATGATATCTACCATCTGCCTTCTCCTGATCTCATTGGCCCCTATTCAGGCAAGTTGGTTGTCACCATCCATGATCTTATATATAAAACCTATCCCCAAGGCCACAATCCACAAACCATTGAGCTGACGGAAAAATATATGCAGGATATCGCGGCCAAGGCGGATGGGATCATCTGCGTTTCTGATAATACGCGTCGTGACCTGCGCCGTTTCTTTAATATACCTCTTGAGAAAACGCATGTGGTTTATAATGGGGTTGATCACAAGATCTTCTATCACTTATCATCAAAAGAGCGGGCGGATGCACAGGGCCAATTAAAAGGCCTTGGTATTGATAAGCCGTATGTCTTGTATGTGGGGACGATCGAGCCTCGTAAAAACCTACATGGATTGCTAGAAAGCTTTTCATTGCTTAAATCAAAGAAAGTCTTTCAGGGAAAATTAGTGATTGCCGGCATGAAAGGCTGGATGGTCGATAATATCGGGGCATTGATCAAGCAATTAGGTATTGAAGAGGACGTGATCTTTACAGGTTTTATCAGTGATGCACAGTTATGCCAACTTTATAATATGGCTGAAGTATTTGTTTTCCCGTCCTTCTATGAAGGGTTTGGTTTTCCGATCCTGGAAGCATTTTGCTGTGGAGCTGCGGTGATCACGTCCAATACATCTTCCTGTACAGAAATTGCATCCCAAGCTGCTTTGACTATCGACCCCAAGGACACACAGGCCATGGCACAGACAATAGAGAAAGTCTTAACAGATAAAGTTCTTAACGGGTCTTTACGCCAGGCAGGTTTAAAGCGTGCCCAAAGTTTTTCTTTTTTAACCACCGCCGAAAATACCTTAGATGTTTATAGAAAAATTATCTAGATTTCTTAAAGCCAAACGTACCCGTAAGGACATTTTTTTATTGTCGCTATTGGTCGTGGTTTTGCTTTGGCAGCCATTTTATTTACATCAAGAATTGAATTTATTCGAGTGGGGGCTTTATCTTCCCGGTATTGATGCTGTTGCGCAAGGCCAGGTGCCTTTCAGGGATTTTTTTCATCTACGCGGGCCTTTTGAGTTGTATGCGCCGGCACTCTTCATGAAAATATTCGGTTTCAGGGCTGATGTTTTGGCAAGCTACTTTTATTTCGGCACCGTGCTGACGATCATCGCAGCCATGCTCATTGCCTATGAGATCATCCAGCAAAGATTTTTATTGTATTCGTTGATGCCGATCCTGGTGACACGGACTTTCCCGCGGGTAGTGTTTACATTCTGGGGAGGCATGCGCTATGCGTGGGGATTATTGGCGGTGTGGTGTTTGATCCGATTCTTTAAAACCAAACGTCCTGGCTGGCTGGTGGCAGGTGGTTGTCTGGCGGCCATTGGTGCCTGGACCAGCATTGAAATTGGAGCTATTGTCGTAAGTGCTTTTATAGTGGCCTTGTTTTTAAATCGTGAGCACCTGCGGTCAGCATGGATATTCCTGTCGGGATTCCTGATCATCAGCCTGCCTTATGGTATCTATCTGTTGATCCAGCATGCATGGATACCTTATCTGCAATCCCAGTGGATGGTGGTGGCCCATATGGGAGGGGTTTTTTTACAAATAGAACCTATACCCGATACTTTTTCAAAATTCCTGCATGCCATCTTTTTTCCTCTAGATAAAAGTTTTTATCAGATGACGCCGATGTACTCCTATATGTTCTTCTTCTTTTTTTATTCTTGGCGCATGTTTAAAAAAAGAATTACGGCCTTAGAGCAAGCGGCCTTGATCGTAGCGGTGTATGGCTTGATCCTGTTCTTGACGAGTTTTCGTAATTTATGGGCTTCGGAATTCGAGATGTCGCTACAGCCTGAGAAAATTATTTTGTTTTATCTGCTGGGGCAATTGATAGCAGGGGCAGAAGAGAAGTTTGCACGGTTCAAATGGGTGCCAACAGCCCTTTTGATTGCTGTGATCATATCCTCAGCCATATACAGTATCGGGCGTTTTAAAACGAGATTTTATAAAGCATCGTGGGCGTATCAGATGATACCGCAAAAATCTCAAGGCAAGGATACCCTGGTCAACGGATCGAGCCCAAGTCCTATTGATCTGCCCCGCATCAGTCATATGACTATTCCTCTATGGCAGGCGCAGGATTTAGAGCAATTAACGCGTTTTGTCGATGAGCATGTGCCGGCCCATGAAACAGTATGGATGTACCCGGAGCTTGGCAGTCTGCATTTTATACTGCACAGGCCATGGGTAGGGCATTTTCCTGTGGCTACATTATCGTGGCTGAGTGAAGACTGGTTTGCTGATTATGAAATAGAGCTTCAACAAAATCCTCCCCGATACGCCATTGTTAATAAGAAGATGCCCTTTTATTTTGATGATTATTTTTTGGTACCAGCCAATCGTATCAAGCATGAACGGATGATGCAATTCTTGTATGACCATTATGTCATTGAAAGCCAGACGCCGACCTATTTCATTTACCGGCGCACACACTAATGCCCTTATTGACTAAATTCCTTCAGGTCAAACGTACGCCTACCGACATCTTTCTATTGTCGTTGCTGGTATTGCTCTTAATTTGGCAGCCTTTCTATTTGCATCAAGAGCTGAATCTTTTTGAATGGGGGCTTTATCTTCCTGGGATCGATGCCATCTCCCAAGGCCAGGTCCCTTACAGAGATTTTTTTCATCTGCGCGGGCCGTTTGAGCTCTATCTTCCCACGATCTTTATGAAAGCCTTTGGTTTTAGGGCGGATATTCTGGCGGCCTATTTTTATTTGGGCACGGTACTGACGATGCTCGTGTCGGTGCTTATTGCGTATGAACTTATCCAGCAAAGGGTCTTACTTTATTCGTTCGCCTTGATCCTGGTGACAAGGACTTTCCCAAGGGTGGTTTTCACCAGCTGGGGAGGAATGCGCTATGCCTGGGGATTATTGGCCGTATGGTGCCTGATCCGATTCTTAAAAAGTGATCGTCCCGGCTGGCTGGTCGCTTGCGGCGCTTTGGCAGCCATTGCCCTTTTGACGAGCATTGAAATTGGCGTTATTTTTCTCTTTGCTTTTATAGCAGTCATGGTCATGAGCCCTTCTCATCGTCGGGGGATAGGGGCATTCTTATCAGGATTTTTGCTGATTGGCATACCGTATGGCATATATATGCTCAGTCAAAGTGCGTTCATGCCCTACCTGCATGCCCAATGGACGGTGGTGACACACATGCAAAAGACTTTTTTGCAAACAGGCAGGGTACCGGACACATTCCCTAAATTCCTGCATGCCGTACTTCTTCCTTTTGATAAAAGTTTTTATAAAATGACACCGATCTATTCTTATATTTTCTTTTTCTATTTATATTCCTGGCGCTGGTTTAATCAAAGGACCACTGCCTTAGACCATGCGGCTTTGGCGGTAGCAGTGTATGGGCTGATCTCATTTCTAACGGGATTCCGTAATTTATGGTTTGTGGAATATGAGATGGCTTTACAGCCTGAGAAGATCATTTTATTTTACCTGCTGGGGCAGTTTATTACGGGATGCTCCGAAGAAGCAAGGTTTGTAAAATTCAAATGGTTGGGGGTGGTGCTTCTCGCGATGGTGATCATATCCTCAGTGGTCTATAGTACAGGGCGTTTTATAACGAGATTTTATAAATCTTCATGGATGTGCCAATTAACGACACACAGCGATAATGGAAAAGCAGAATTGATCAATGGGTCTGCGGTCACCTCTATTGATCTGCCGCGTTTGAAAAATATGACCATCCCTGTCTGGCAGGCGCAAGATCTGGAACAATTAAAAACTTTTATCGACGTCCATGTGCCGCCGCATGAAGCGGTGTGGATGTATCCCGAACTTGCTGACTTGCATTTTATTCTGGATAGGCCGTGGGTGGGGCGTTTCCCCATGGCTATATTGTCCTGGATGGATGAAGGCAGCTTTGCTGATTATAAGATGACACTGGAGAAGAATCCTCCCAGGTATGCCATTGTGGCCCGGATGAAGCAGTTTTATTTCAATGGGCCTTATTTTTTAGTGCCATCCAATCGTATTAAGCATGAACAGATGATGCAATTCCTGTATAATCATTATGTGATCGAAACCCAAACACCAAGCTATTTAGTGTACAGGCGGGTACGTTAAGATATGAAGATCAGTGGTTTTACCATTGTCCGCAATGCGGTCAAATTCAATTATCCGGTGGTGGCGTCCATACGCTCGATCCTGCCTATTTGCGATGAATTCATTGTCAATGTGGGCGACAGCGATGACGGTACATTGGAATTGATCCGTTCGATCGGCAGCCCCAAGATACGCATTATCCAAACGCAGTGGGACATGAGCCAGGGGTCGACGGTGTTATCTCAGCAGACGAATTTGGCATTAAAAGAGTGTAAGGGCGATTGGGCTTTTTATTTACAAAGCGATGAAGTTATCCATGAGGCAGATTTAGGTAAGCTAAAAGGGTGGATGCAATTTTATTTGAACCGTAAGGATATCAATGCCCTGCGTTTTTGGTGGTTTCATTTTTATGGTTCTTTCTGGCGGTACAGGATCGATTTTGGCTGGTACCAAAAGCAGGACCGTATCATCCGTAATAACGGCCAGATCGAATCTTACGGGGATGCTTTTGGGTTTCGGCGTATCGATGGAAAACCCTTGCGCACGGGATTGACATTTTGTTATCTTTATCATTATGGCTGGGTCAATTCGAATGAAGCCATGCAAAAGCGCTGTGATAATGCATCGGCAATAGGTTTTATGGACCGCAGCAAAAATAATTCATTTACCAGTGGTTACGGGGATTTGAACCGTTTCCCGTCGTATTTAGGCACGCATCCAGCGGTGATGAATGAAATGGTGCAAGATCATTATTTAAGCCGTGAAGATTTCAAGGCCATACGGCGACGATCATGGTGGAATCCTTTATTCTGGTTTCGCCTGCGTTATAAAACCGGGCACCGGCTTAAAGAGAGGATCACGTGAAGATCCTTATCATTAATCCCTACGGTATTGGGGATGTCTTGTTTACGACACCCGTGATCAGTAATTTACGCCTTGCGTACCCCAACGCGACCATTGCGTATTTGGCCAATCGCCGCACCGCGGACTTTCTTAAATTCAATCCTGAGATAGCCCGGGTCTTTATTTATGAGCGTGATGATTTCGTTGAAACTTACCGTCGAAATCCTCTTGAATTCATCCAAAAATCATTCGAGCTTTTTAATAGCATCAAAAAAGAAGGCTTTGATATGATCTTTGATTTCTCATTGAACAGCACATTCGGATTTCTGTCTGCCGTCTGTGGTATCAAGAAGCGGGTGGGATTCGATTATAAAAAGCGCGGGCGATTCCTCACCCATCGGCTTCCTATGGTCGGTTATGAGGAGAAACACGTCATTGAATATTACCTGGACCTGCTGCGTTTGATCAAATTACCCGTCCCGGTCAAACACATGACAATGGACCTTCCCCGTGAGGATATTCAGTGGGCCAAAGAATGGCTTAAGGAGCATAACATTAATTCCGCCAAGCCTTTGATAGCGGTGCTTCCCGGTGGAGGAGCCAGCTGGGGCAAGGCTGCCAGGTATAAGCGATGGCCGGCGTCTAATTACGCCCATTTAATAGATAAAATCGTTGAAAATTTCGACGCTGACATTATACTGTTGGGAGATCCAAAAGAAGAGGACTTGTGCCGCGAAGTTGTAAATCAGGCCCACTTTCCTGTACATTTTGCTGTTGGAAAAACTTCTGTCTTAAGGCTGGCTGCTTTGTTAAAGCTCTGCCAGGGGGCTATTGTCAACGACGGGGGGCCATTGCATGTGGCCGAAGCCGTGGGGACAAAGACGGTCTCCATCTTTGGCCCTGTAGACCCGCAAGTCTATGGCCCGTATCCTGTGGGTAACCACGCCGTGGTACAAAAAGGACTGCCTTGCCAGCCCTGTTACAGGCGTTTTCGTATGGCCAGCTGCAGCCATATCAGTTGTTTGGGTGAATTATCTGTCGACGATGTTTATAGAAAGGTCCAAAGTATCTTATGAGTATTCCATTTATTGATTTTAAGGAACAAAACCGTTTGATCCAGGGTGAGGTGGATTTAGGTTTTAAAAAAGTATTTGAAAAAGGTGATTATATCTTAGGCGAACAGGCCCATCTTTTTGAAAGTGCTTTTTCTAAATATTGTGAAGTTCAATATGGTGTCGGTGTTAATTCAGGTACCGACGCGCTGCATCTGGCATTGATGGCCCTGGATATTAAAGAAGGCGATGAGGTCATTGTCCCGACCCATACGTTTATTGCGACCGCCTTATGCGTTTCTTTTTGTCGTGCTAAACCTGTTTTTGTGGATATTGAACCGGATACGTATAACATTGACCCTAAATCTTTCAAAGCAGCGATCACCAAGCGTACCAAGGCCGTGATCCCTGTCCATATTTACGGCCAGCCGGCCAATATGGATGAGATCGTTGCCATTTCCCGTCAACACGGCATCAAGATCGTCGAGGATGCAGCCCAGGCACATGGTTCCCGTTATAAGGGTAAACGTGTCGGGTCCCTGGGGGACCTGGCTTGTTTTTCTTTTTATCCCACCAAGAGTTTAGGTGCCTGCGGGGATGCAGGGATGATCGTGACTAATAATAAAGAGATCTATGAAAAAGCATTGATGCTGCGCGATTACGGCCGTCAAGGGCGTTATGAGCATAAGATCAAAGGGACCAATTCACGTTTAGATACGCTTCAGGCCGTTGTCCTTAATGCCAAATTAAAACATTTGGATACATGGAATGAGATGCGTGCCAAGAATGCAGCTTATTACGCACAGCTTTTAAAACCATTGAAGAATGTCATCACTCCTGTTACCAAAGAAGACCGCACGCATGTATTCCAAACCTATGCCATCCGTGTCCCTAACCGCGATAAAGTCGTTGAGGCCGTGAAAGCCCAGGGGATCGGTGTGCTGATCCATTATCCCATTGGTTTGCATTTGCAGGAAGCTTATGCGGAATTAGGGCATAAAAAAGGCGATTTTCCCGTTGCTGAGAATGTGGCTTCTGATGTCATGAGCCTGCCGATGTTCCCGCATATGACGAAGGAGCAGATCGAGGTGGTGGTGGCTGCTTTGGAAAAGTCTTTGTGAATAAAACATTGATCATTTGTGACAGGGTGATGTATGGCGCGCTGCTTGGGATGATATTTGTTTTGCCCTACTCACTGGCGCTGATCGAGATGTGCCAGGTCACCATGATGCTGGCATGGGCAAGCAAAAGCTTTTTGCTCTGCAAAACACCGGTACATCAGGCGGCCCGCACACCCAGTTTTAATTTTTCTTCCGGTATGGGCTGGTCATTGATCGCTATCGGCCTATTGATCGTCCTGACAGTGCCGTTTAGCCACTATCCTTCCGTGAGCATAAAGAAATTTTTTACAAGATTCGTACAGCAGATATTCTTAATGTATTTAGTCATCGAGATCATCCGCAGCCGCAGGCGTTTATACGGTGTTTTAGCTGTCTTGTTCTTGACATTTTGTTTTGTCATCATTGATGCCATGGTCCAGCTTGGGTGGGGCCATAACATTATCCATCATACCCCGTTGAGCTTTGGCAGGGTAACAGGGCCGATGAATCATCCTAATGATATGGGCACATTACTGGTGACGGCCTTGCCGGTAGTTTTAGTTTCGATCATCACCTCGCGCACGTGGATACCATTCTTGTTGGGATCCAAGTCCCCTTGCGAAAAGACATCATCTATAGGGACAGGGATCATTTTTTTATTGTTCTTATTGATGGTGATCGCCCTTGGGCTCACATCGTCACGCGGTGCATGGGTTGCTTTTGCGGTGAGCATGGTTACATTGGGTGTTTACTTGAAAAGCCCTAAATTAACGGCCCTTATTATTGTCATTCTTGCTGTATTTTTGTGGGGATTCGGGGTGCATTGCCTGAGTACACGCAGTGATATGTATAGTGTATCCTTGCCACAGGGTTCTGTCATACACCCTAGTTTTAGTAATCCATTTGGTTTGCCTGGTGGTTATAGCGCCCTGGGATTATTTATGGGGCCATCTGGCCGTGAATTTTACTGGAATACGGCCATAGATGTGTTTAAGCATTATCCATGGTTTGGGTGCGGTTATAGCGCCTATATGCAAACACTGAGTGATTTGCATGTCGGCCATGTGGAATACCCCCATAATAGTGTATTACATATTGCTGCGGAGTTAGGTGCCGTAGGATTGGTCCTATACGGCTGGTTCTTTACAGCGTTATTCTTGCAAATTAAGAATGTGTTACGTACCGTTTCCCATGAGCGTGATCTTTTTTTACTGGGGTGCGGATTATCGTCGGGGATCTTAGCATGGTTTATCCATGGGCTGATGGATACGGCGTGGGCTTCTTTGCAATTAAGTGTTTTATGGTGGTTATTCATAGGGATTTTATTGAGCCTCGGTTTTATTTCATCCAATAAAGGAGAAAAACTGTGCCCTTAGGTTTAAGCGTGGTGATCATTGCCAAAAATGAGCATAGCCGTATCAAAGACTGCCTTGAAAATGTCCACGGATGGGCGGATGAGATCGTCGTCGTGGATGATGAGAGCACGGATGATACGCGCAGCATTGCGTCGAAATATACGGACATGGTCTTGACGCGTCATATGGAGCTTGAAGGCAAGCAGCGTAATTTTGGCCACTCTAAGGCCAAGAATGACTGGATCCTGCTCCTTGATTGTGATGAGCGCCTGACCGATGAATTGAAAAATGAGATCGCCGTCGCCTTAAAAGAAGGGGACCCTAAGATCGCTGCTTATTGGGCTCCGCAGATCAATTATCTGGGTGATGTGCAATTAAATCATGGCGGCTGGTCAAGCCCGCACATCCGTTTATATAATAAGAACCATGTGAGATGGTCGGAAGCGGATTTTGATGTCATTCATCCGGGTATCAAGATCATTGATAAAGAGTACCGCGGTGCTAATATGAAGGCCAAGACCCTCCATTACAGTTTTCGTAATGTGGAGGATTTCATTGCCAAGATCAATCGGTATTCGACGCTGGAAGCGACTAAATGGTATCTGGATGGGCGGAAAATGTCTTTTGGAAAAGCCATGTGGCGCGCCTGGGACCGTTTTTTCAGGCGCTTTATTTCTAAAAAGGGATATAAGGACGGTTACTTTGGTTTTGTAGCAGCGGCCTTAAGCAGTTTTCATGAATTTGCGGCGTATTCTAAATATGTAGAAATTAAAGAAAAAGGATATTATATAAAGCCCAAGGTTTAAGCGGCTAGAAGGTATTTATTATGAAAGTCGTTTTTCTCGACAGAGATGGTGTTATCAATGAATTCCCGGGTAATGGCAATTACGTTACCAAGGTCAAAGATTTTCATTTCATCCCTGGATCTATAGAAGCCATCCATGAATTAACAAAGAGCGGGCACAAGATCTTTGTCATTTCAAACCAGGCAGGGGTGGGCAAGGGTGTTTATTCCCTTGATAAACTCAAGCGTATCGATTCTAAAATGACGACGGCCGTTGAGAAAGCAGGGGGCCTGATCCGTAAAAGTTTTTATTGTACCCACCGCTCGGATGCCGGCTGTGATTGCCGCAAACCAGGTATTGGCCTTTTAAAAAAGGCGCTTAAGTCCCTTAATAAAACGATCGTCCACGCACAAAAGGCTTTCTTCGTCGGAGATACGGAAGGCGATATTAAAACCGGGCATAATGCCGGCTGTAAAACGATCTTCGTTCTTTCAGGCCGCGAAAACCGTCGCTATATGCGTAAATGGACCGTTAAACCTGACTACATTGTCAAAGACTTGAAAGCAGCTGTGGAAATTATCCAAAATGAAAATTCTAGTCATCCATGCAACAGCCGGGGCCGGGCATAAAAAAGCAGCAGAGGCTATCTTCCATGGCATAGAAGCCAGGGGTAATGCCGACGTGCGCCTTGTTGATGCTCTGGACTACACTAATCCTTTTTTTAAGAAAACCTATCCCTGGTTCTATGGCTTTTTGGTAACCCGCCTGCCGTGGGCCTGGGGCTTCTTTTTTGGATTGCTCGACATTCCCTGGATGCAGCCATTGGTGCATGTGGTACGGCGTTTGTATAATGGTTTTAATGCGCAAAACCTGCAGAAATTTTTAATCCAGGAACAATTTGATGCTATCATCACCACTCAATTTTTGTCGGCGGAGGTTTCTGCTTACCTTAAGCGCGAAGGAAAGATCAGATCCAAGGTCATTTGTGTCGTGACGGATTTTGATGTGCATCGCATTTGGGTGAATGAAGGTATCGATGTTTATACAGGGGCTTGTGAATACACCAAAAATAAATTGATCGCTTTAGGCGTTCCTTCTGAAAAAATATTTGCGACAGGTATCCCGACGGATGCTAAGTTTGCTGTTGATCCTGATACTGTCGCGTTAAAAAAGAAATTAGGAATTCAGGACGGGATACTTACGGTTTTAATTGCTACGGGTTCATTTGGTATGGGGCCAATCGAAGAGATCATGGAATTGCTTAAAGATTATCAGCTCTTGATCGTGTGCGGACATAATAAAGAATTGTATGAACGGTTAAAACCAAAAGCACATAAGAATACGCACGTTTTGGGATTGGTGCATAATATGGATGAATTGATGTCGGTGTCCAATGTGATGGTGACCAAGCCCGGCGGATTATCGATCGCAGAAGCATTGGTAAAGAAATTACCAATGATCTTTTTTAGTGCGATCCCCGGCCAAGAGACCAATAATATCAAAGTTTTAAGTTCTTATGAAGTTTCAGAAGGCCAGAGTTCATTACCTCAAATCGCTGAGACTATCAATGAATGGAATGCTAATCCCCAGGACCTGGTAGCCTTGCGGCAACGCATGATCGAATTATCCAAACCCAATGCCGTCGCTGATATTATCACCCTGCTATGATTGCTCAAGTTGTCTTTGATCTCCCCCTTGATGGCCCTTTTGATTATTTGGTTCCCGAACATCTGGCTGCCAAGGTCGCTGTAGGGATACGTGTGAAAGTTTCTTTTGGCCCGCGGCCGCAAATTGGTTTTGTGACGGGGATTATTGATCGGAGCGACATTCCCCGTTTAAAGCCCATTTTGTCCCTTGGGGATCCTTCCCCGGTGTTTAATGAGCTGGACCTGACCTTTGCCAAAGGATTTTGTGCCTATTACGGATGCAGTTTAGGGGAAGCATTAGCGACGATCCTCAGGAATAAACAAGATTTAAGACCCTCCATCAGCCGTGACCATCGATCAGTGATCCATGTATACAGGTGCCGGCCTGCTCAGTATGTGGTTAAAGTTCAAGAGATCATGGACGGCTATCGGCAGCGTTATAAGGACAGGGCTCAGGATTATTGCCGGTTTCTCATTCTGGTTCCGGATACATTCAGGGCCGAGGAGTTTTCAACAAAATTCAAAGGAATGGGGTCGATCAGGATAGGCGCGCGTTCATCCGTATTTGAATCTGATGGCCATTATGATTGTGTGATCATGGTGGATGAAGAGGATTCTTCATACAAGCAGGAACAATCGCCGATGTATGAAACCCGCCAGGTGCTTGTTGCTCGCGCCAAGGCCTATGGTTTTGATATTGCCTTTGTTGGTATTTCACCGTCAGTAGAATTGATGGCGATGGCTCGGGACCATGAGATAAGAATGATCGAAGGGCCGGATGCGGCCGTGCTTCCCGCAAGGCTTGTTGACCTGACCAATTATAAATTTGTCCCGGGATTGCTTTCTCCGCCCGTTAAGGATGCCCTTGATGCGGCGTTAAAATCAGGCAAGAAAAGCCTCCTGGTTTTGAATCGTAGAGGCTCCTACCGGTTGACCCGTTGTGTTGACTGTGCCGAAGTTCTAAAATGCAGCCGTTGCGACAGTCCGCTTATCTACTCAAGGTCAGAAGGAAAATTCCTGTGCCGTCACTGCACCTATACGGCCCCTGGAAATACGGTTTGCCCCCAATGCTATAAACCCAGCTGGAAATCAGTGGGTATTGGGGTTGAGCAATTACAAACGGAGTTAAAAAAATATTTTCCCCAGGCAAGAATTCTGGCCTTTGAGCGAGCTACAAAATCAACTGTCAAGGCCGCTATGCCCGTCATTGCGAGGAATGAAGTGACGAAGGCCCTCATGCCGGGCACTCGCAGCAGCTCGCAATCTCTTGATGAATGTGATATTCTAATCTCTACCAACGCTGTTTTACGCTTTCAAGGGTCATTGCAGGTACAAACAGCGGCATTTATTGATTTTGATGCAGAACTCAATCGTTTAGACATGCGCTCTGCTTTTAATGCCTTTAGTTTGGCACTGCATATCAGCAGCATGGCGCTTGAACCGGTATTTATCCAGACCCGTAATAATGCCCATTATGTACTTCAAAGCCTTGCACGAGGGCCTGTCAAATCTTATTACGACGAGGAATTGAAATTAAGAAAAGAATTTGGGTTCAGCCCTTTTAAGCACTGGATCAAAATAAACTGGCGGGGCAAAGTAGAAAAATCCACCCAGGAAGCGGCAGAGGACGTGTATAATGCCTTGAATAAATCTGCCCCTAAGGAAAATTGCATTGTAACGCCTCCTTTAGCAGATACCGTTGGCCGTAAACGGGACCAGTTTCGTTTTAACGTGATGGTGCAGTCTGATCAGGTGCCTCCTGCGGTGGCATTGATAAAATCAACCCTTGCTCGTGCCAAGCGCCGCAGCAAGGTGATCGTAACCATGAATGTAGACCCATGAAAATTATTTTTTTTGGCAGTGATGATTTTGCTGCATTACACCTTGAGCATCTGTTGAATGCCGGGCATGATATCCTCTGCTGTGTTACAGGCCCGGATAAACCGCAGGGGCGGGGGATGAAGATCGCAGTCTCTCCTATTAAACAGATAGCCTTGGACCGTCAAATTCCTTATCTTCAACCTGTATCATTAAAAGATGGCATTGTCGTCGATGCCTTGAAATCCTACGGTGCGGATATTTTTGTAGTTGTTGCTTACGGCCGTTTGTTGACGCAGGATATCCTGGATATCCCTAAAATGCTTTGCATGAATGTGCACGGCTCGCTTTTGCCTCACTATCGCGGGGCAGCGCCTGTGAATTGGGCTATTTTAAACGGAGATAAAGAGACAGGTGTGACCATTCAGAAAATGGCCTTAGCCCTTGATGCGGGTGATATCATTGCTCAGGAGAAAATGAGCATTGATGACGAGGAGAACGCTGCCCAATTGCGCAAGCGCATGGCCCTGGTTGGCGCTAAATTATTAGTTGAGGTTTTGGATAAATACCCCGCAGGACAGTTTCCATTAAGGCCTCAGGATGAAAAGCAGATCAGCTATGCTTCTAAAATGACGAAGGAAATGGGAAAAATAGATTGGGAAAATCCAGCGCAAACGGTCATCGATCAGGTGCGGGGCTTGCAGCCTTGGCCTGGTGCCTATACTTTTTATAATGGTAAGATGTTAAAGATCACCCAAGTCCAATTGTCGACGGAGAATACAGGTGCATTTAAGTCAGGGCAGGTGACGCAGGTCATTAAAAATGGTTTTGAAATTGCCTGCGCTGATAAATGTATCCTGATCAAGGAAGTTCAGCCTGAAGCAGGCAAGGTAATGCCTGCGTCTAGTTTTGTGGCAGGGTATAAAGTCGTGACAGGCACGACTTTATCTTAAATAGAAAGTAGTGACAAGTATTACTTTCTGGTATAATTCCTTTTATGTCTCAATTGAGAAAAGACCCTCTTGTTAACCGCTGGACCATCATTGCGACCGAGCGTGCCCGTCGTCCTGCAGCTTTTGTAGACCCGCAATCGACTGTTACTAATCAGAAGAATTGCCCGTATTGCCAGGATAAGGCTTCCCCCTGTATTGATGAGTCTAACGGAGTTAAGATCATCAATAGCAGCAGCCCTATTCTGGATGATAGTAAGCCTTTCGAGCCTCACCGTCATGGGCTTTATGAAGCGGCGCATAGTTACGGCAGCCATGAGATCGTCGTGGAATCCCCTGAACATATCGCTAATATGGCAGACCTGCCCCTAGTACAGATCAAGGCAGTACTGCAGGCGTATGCCTTGCGTATGCAAACGCACCGTAAGAACCCTTTTATTGAATATACCCTGGCTTATAAGAATTATGGTGTTGCCGCCGGAAGCCGTAATATCGGGCATGCCCGTTCACAGATCATGGCAGTATCGGTGCTGCCCATGCGTGTTAAAGATAAGATCAGCGGGGCTGAAAAATATTTTGATGTCCATGAGCGCTGCCTGTTTTGTGATATGGTAAGCCAGGAAATAAAGAATAAGGAACGTGTGATCGTCGAAAATGAGCATTTTGTGGTCATTGCTCCTTTTGCGTCACGGTTCCCCTTTGAAAGCTGGGTCCTTCCCAAGTTCCATCAATGTGATTTTGTCGAGGGCATTAAAGCTCAGGAAGATTCTTTAGCGTCTATCATGAAAGATATCCTATTGCGTTTTAAAATAGGGTTAAATGACCCTGCGTATAATTATATGATACAAACCTCTCCGGTTAAGGATGCATCCTCGTACAAAGATTATTATCACTGGCATATTGAAGTCATGCCCCGATTAACGCGGGTGGCTGGTTTTGAGCGCGGGACAGGTTTTTATATTTGCCCTATCCCTCCGGAGATGGCAGCAGCTTTTTTAAGAGAGGTTGATATCCGTGCCTGAACTTAGACGAGATCCGGTGGTGGGGCGTTGGGTGATCATTGATAGTGAGCACTCTAAAGGGCCTTTGGATTTCCCCAAAGATAATAATACGCCGAGGCATCATGCCATTTGCCCTTTTTGTCCCGGCCGCGAGCATCAGACGCCTCATGAAGCGGATGCGGTGCGTCCTCCTAAAAGCCTTCCTGACACACCGGGATGGCAGGTACGGACAGTCCCCAATAAATTTCCGGTATTGACCGCAGAAGGGTCCCTCGCCAAAGAGGGCATTGGTATTTATGACCAGATGACCGGCGTTGGCGCTCATGAAGTTGTGATCGAAAGCCCGGACCATGATAAAACCCTTACCGAATTGACCAGGGAAGAAATGCTCTCCGTGATAGGCCAATACCAAAGCCGTTTTCGTCAATTATCGAAGGATGCGCGTTTTAAATATGTGGTGCTCTTTAAGAATTTTGGTTCTTCTGCCGGAGCCACCGTTGAGCATGCCCATAGCCAGATCATTGCCTTGCCGATGGTCCCCAAAACCGTCCTGGAAGAAATTAAAGGGGCAGAAGAGTATCATCAAAAACAAAGCCGTTGCGTATTTTGTGATATGATCGCCCAGGAATACCAGGACAAAGAACGTATCGTCGCTGAGAATACCAGTTTTTTGGCGTTCTGCCCGTATGCACCGCGTTATGCTTTTGAAACCTGGATCATCCCTAAAGGCCATAGTGCGGATTTTGCTTTGGCAGATCAAAGCACCCAGGCTCATTTGGCGCAGGTCCTGCAAGACGTGCTTAAAAGGATAAAAAAAGTTTTAGGAAATCCTTCGTATAATTATTATCTGCATACGGCTCCTGTAGGATATGCCGATCCGTCGTGTTATCATTGGCATATCGAGATCATTCCGAAATTGACCCGCAGTGTTGGTTTTGAATGGGGGACAGGATTGCATATTGTTCCCACATTCCCCCAGGATGCCGCTCGTTATTTACGGGAAGTATAGTGCTCTTGAGCAAAAACAGGGAATGTTTGACAATTCAATGCTTTTGGGTAGAATAGGTTTCTTGTTCGTGCCTCAAATTATGCCGAGATAGCTCAGGTAGTAGAGCGCAGGACTGAAAATCCTGGCGTCCCCAGTGCAAATCTGGGTCTCGGCACCATTCTTTACCATCGATTAAGATATGACCTATGGCTTCAAATCCAACTCCATCGCATAAGTCACCTCACCCTCAATCGTTCCATTTCAGGGCCCTGATCAATAAGCAGGGAAGGCTGAATGTCCGTGGCACGCGCAATTGGCAGAATCCTTTCGCGGACCTTTATCATTATTTCTTCTCGTTATCCTGGCCCAAATTCTTCGTGCATATTGCGGCGATCTATGCGTTGACGAATTTATTCTTCGGGGTCTTGTATTTTATGTGCGGGGTGGATGCCTTAGGTGACGGGCATTCCACGGGGCTGGAACGCTTCAGGCATTGTGTTTTTCTTAGCATTGAGAACATGAGCGCCATTGATTACAGCAGGGTCGGGAAGGTCGGCATAGGCCCGTATATCCTGATGACCATGCAGGCATTTTTAGGGTTATTAACCCTCGCTGTGATCACAGGTTTATTTTATGCCAGGTTCTCCCGTGCCACGGCACGGATCATTTTTAGCAATAAAGTGATCATCGGCAATTATAACGGCAGGCGGTGCCTTTCTTTCCGCATTGCTAATGAACGTTTAAATCAAATTGCGGAAGCACATATGACATTGAATTTGACCAAGAATGAAGTGAGCCAGGAAGGGGAGCATGCACGCAGATTCTATGATCTGAAATTAGAACGCAATCATTCGCTTTTATTTGCCTTAAGCTGGACCGTGCGGCATTTTATCGATGAGAGCAGTCCTTTATTCGGGATGGATATGGAGAAAATGCGCCAGGATCAGATGGGTATTTTGGCGTCCCTGACGGGTATTGATGAAACGTTCTCACAGCCTATCATCGCCCGGCATGCCTATATGCTGGAAGACATTGTCTATGACAAACGTTTTAAAGATATTGTTGTATGGCATGATAAAAAAGTCCATATTGACCTAAAAGGGATCCATGATATGCATGAGGTGCAGCCGGTATGATCAAAATATATACGGGGCTTAAAGGTTTTGCGTCCTCTCTTTTTTTTATAGCCGGGATCATTCTTCTTTCGTCCATCTTTTTTTGGGGGATCACCAAGGCCTTGCAGTTATTCCTGCCTTTATTGATCGTGCTTTCCTATTTGCTGATCATTGTTTTTTCACTGGTCATCCTTCCTTCGACTTTTTTAAAAGACCTGCGCCCATCCCTTAGCATGTATGCTGTCTGGATGTCACACGCCCTGGGTGTTTTAACGTGGATGGTCTCGTTCTTTTTTGTCATTAAAGCTTATGGTTTCTTAGGGGTGTTCCTTGCTCTTTTATTTCAGTTCCTGGCGCCTGTTGCTATCATAGGTGCCATGCTCAAAGGTTCGTGGAGTATCGTCGAGAATTTGTCGATATGGATCAGTTTCGCCTATGGAATGAGGTTTTATAGCAAGTGGTTGTTGAATTTTAATCCCCCCAAGCAGAGAAAAAGTAATATTATAGATGTGGATGCGGTGGAAGTGCGTTGATATTGCAATGGATAAAGAGGGATAGGATCATATGGAAAAATGGTTTTATTTGATCGGGGGAGGCATTTTAGGGACTCTCGCACGGTACATCCTTGCAGGGGCAGTATATCAAAGGATCGGCACGGACTTTCCTTACGGAACATTGGTCGTTAATCTGCTCGCCTGCTTTTTAGTTGGTCTTTTTGATACCATTTTTCAGGCGAGATTTGTTTTGAGCCCCATTCTAAGGATTTTTTTGATGGCAGGTTTTTGCGGCGCATTTTCAACCTTTTCAACATTTATACTCGAGACGGGTAATTTGATCAGGGATGGAGAAACAATGAGGGCATTTTTAAATGTCATGGTCAGTATTGTGTTGGGCTTTATTGTTTTTAGGCTGGGAGTTTTATTGGGTGAGATCATTTAAGGGGCCAGGGTCATGAAAATTCCAGAAGAAGGAAAATTATTAAGGATCTTTATCGGTGAACAGGATAAATGGCAGGGCCTGCCGCTTTATGAAGCCATCGTGAACCTGGCACGTAAAGAACTCCTGGCAGGGGCAACAGTCATTAAAGGGTGCATGGGCTTTGGATGCAAAAGCCATATGCATACAGCTAAGATCTTAAGGCTTTCTGAAGATCTGCCCATGATCGTTGAGATCGTGGACAGTGAAGAAAAGATCATGGCGTTTATGCCTCACCTTGATGAAATGGTCTCTGAGGGGCTGGTAACTTTGGAGAAGGTCAGTGTTATTATGTACCGGGCAGCTAAACCAATGTAAGAAAGGAAATGTTGTATGTTAAGTAATATAACGAAAATAGCGACAGGGATCTTAATGTTTATTTTATTCGTGACTCCCAGATTATCCTATGCGGATTGGTCGGTGGGGGTTAGTGTCGGTGATCCAGGTTATCATCATGATGACCATCACGATGGATGGAGAGACCATCATGATGATTGGAGAGCGCGTGAAGAGTCGCACAGTTTCTTTTATTATCATGACCATCCTCATTATGGTTACCATATCCATTATGCTCCCGTTGGAGGCTACACGATCTGGGTTAATGGGGTAATGTATTATTATTATGATGGATTGTACTATATTAGAGAAGGGTTTGACTATGTGCTGGTAAATCCTCCGATGGGGGCCTATGTGAGTGTAATCCCTTCAGATTTTCAGCCAATGAGAATTAACGGCAGGGTCTATTACGTGAGTGATGGTATTTATTATGTTTTAACGCCTCGTGGTTATAAAGTTGTTCCTCAGCCTGTAGTGTATGAGCAGGCGCAGACTGTCGTCGTTGCCCAACCACAACAGGTTGTTGTAACAACTCAGGCCTACAGTCAGGACAGCTTCCCGGTGAATATTCCCAATGGCAATGGTAGTTATACGACGGTTGTTATTAAAAAATCAGGCGGGGGCTTTGTAGGGCCTCAGGGAGAGTTTTATGCTCAATTTCCTACAGTCTCTCAACTAAAGGCCATGTATAGCAAATAGATCAAAAAATAAGCAGTAAGAAGGTAAAGCCCTTGTAAGAGTCATTTACAAGGGCTTTTTTATTGGAGGGTTAATTTTAATTTAACCCTATTTTAATGTCACGAAAAGTATTATTTAGCCAGGACGAGCTTTTTTAGCATTCGCTATTTCTAGAAATTGAATATATCTCCAGGGAGAGTTTATGAAAAAGCTGATAGTGATGTTACTGGTGGCAATGGTATTGGGCGGCCTTTCAACAAAGGCTTTTAGTTGGGAGGGCCATTATCGATACAGAGAGGGCCGTTATTATAGGGATGCCGGCTGGTGGGGTTTTGGCGGATTTGTCACCGGATTAACAGTGGGTGCTTACGTGGCATCTCTCCCTCCCCGGTATGAAACGGTTGTCATTGATGGATCCCCGTATTATTATGCGGATGGATATTATTATCAAGCCGGCCCCGGTGGGTATGTGGTGGTTACTCCGCCTCAAGGAGGATCTTCTCCTGCAGGAAATAATATCATGGTGTATATTTTAGGGATACTGTTTGGGATTCTGTTGCTGCTTGGTATTGGGTTCTTATTAAAGAAATTATTGGCCAAAGAGGGCCGGGCAACTTAATGGTTATAGCGCCCAAAATAGATCTCTGCATTTTTCAGCCCATCAAATAATTTATATCCCAGGGTTGACAAAACCATCTGCAGGCCGTATACTTATAAGGTTGTATATACAACTAAAGGAAATATGGCACAGCACAAATACATTTTAGAAGAATCATTAGGCTATGCGATGGGCCGGGCCACCAGGTCTCTGGGGGCCTTGGTTAACCGTAACTTTGCGCGCGCGGGCTACGATGTCACTTGCGAGCAATGGTCTGTCCTGGTTAATTTGGGCAAGAAGAACGGGCAAAGCCAGCAGGATTTGGCAGGCCTTATATGCAAAGATAAGACGAGCGTGACGCGTTTGATCGATAATATGGAGAAACATAGCCTGGTTGTGCGTATTCCTGATAAGAATGACCGTCGTCAAAAGCTTATTTATCTGACGAAGAAAGGCCAGGACTTGCAGGAAAAACTGGTGGTAGTCATCCAGAAAACCCTTGTGGAGGCTCAAAAGTCTATTAATATCAAGGACATAGAAACGTGCAAAAAAACCCTTCACCGGATCTATGAGAACACTAAATTATAATCTTAACCCAAGGAAATAGTTTAATATGCAACCTTTTACGACACTTAAAGCAGGGGTTTTAGCTCTATCCTTAGGCATTTTAACCGGTTGCGGCTCTAAAAGTGCGCCGCCACCGCCGCCGGTACCGGAAGTCGGGGTAGTAACGATCAGTTCTCAAAACATGCCGGTAACAACAGAGCTTCCCGGCAGGATCGATGCGGAACGTATTGCCCAGGTCAGGGCAAGGGCCACAGGCATTCTCCTTAAGAGGCTCTTTGTTGAAGGTGCTGAGGTCAATGCGGGTGATACGCTTTTTCAAATTGACCCGGCTCCGCTGCAAGCTGCTTTGGATAGTGCCAATGCTGTTTTAGCCAAAGCCCAGGCTGAATTGGCCCAGACGCAGGCGAAATCCGACCGGTATAAACAGCTTGTTGCCATCAATGCGGTCAGTAAACAGGATTATGATGATGCTTCTGCTGCTACTTTGCAGGCCAAGGCAGATGTGGCAACCGGCAAAGCCAATGTGGAAACAGCTTCTTTAAATCTCGGCTATGCGAGTGTAACTTCGCCTATTTCCGGTAAGATCGGTGAGGCCAAGGTTACTGAGGGTGCCTATGTTACTCAAAGTGACGCGACGGAACTGGCGGTGGTCCAGCAGCTTGATCCTATTTATTTCGATTTTACAGAATCAAGCACTGATGTCTTAAAGCTAAGAGCTTCTTTTGACAAGGGCCAATTGGAAAAAGTGGCCCCTGATGAAGCCAAGGTGACCCTGATCTTGGAAGACGGCAGCACCTATCAGTCGCCCGGCAAACTCTTGTTTAGCGATATTACCGTTGATCCATCTACCGGTATGATCACCCTGCGTGCAGAATTTCCTAATCCTGACCATGTTTTATTGCCGGGTATGTTTGCCCGTGTCCAGCTTGAACAGGCTGTTAATCCCAATGCGGTCACTATTTTGCAGCGGGCAGTGGCCTTAAACGGCAATGGTACGGCAACGGCGATGGTCGTGAAGGCTGATAATACGATAGAAGCCAGGACGATCAAGTTGGGAGATGCGATCGATGATAAGTGGATCGTCACCGACGGCCTTAAAGCCGGTGAAATCGTGGTCGTTGAAGGATTGCAAAAGATCAAGCCCGGGGCTGCTGTAAAAACAACACCTTTTAGCGAAACGGAACAATAGATTTTATGATGTCTAAATTCTTTATCGATCGTCCGATCTTTGCCTGTGTGGTTTCCATGCTGATAGTGCTGTTAGGCGTGGTGGCCATCAGCCAATTGCCCGTGGCCCAGTACCCGAGCGTGGCGCCGCCTTCCATCAACATTAATGCCACCTATGCTGGTGCTTCCGCGGAAACATTACAAAATACAGTCACCTCCATTATTGAGCAGCAGTTAAACGGTATTGATAATCTGCTTTATATTTCTTCGACCAGTAATTCCAGCGGCTTGTCCACCATCTCTTTATATTTTGAGCCCGGGACCAATCCGGATACGGCCCAAGTACAAGTTCAAAATAAATTGCAGCTGGCTATTCCCGCTTTACCGCAGATCGTCCAGCAGGCAGGGGTCACGGTCACCAAGGCCACCCGCAATTACCTGATGTTTTTCACACTTTCAACGCCCGATGGCAGCATGGATGAGATCGCTCTTGGTAATTATATTGCTTCCAATGTGCTGGATCCTATCCGCCGTGTTCCGGGAGTCGGCGAAGCTAATCAGTTCGGGACGGAAAATGCCATGCGCGTCTGGATGAATCCGCAGAAACTGTATAGTTATAATTTGACGGCCAATGACGTGATCGCAGCCATCGGCGCCCAAAATCTTCAGATCCCGCTCGGCCAGTTAGGCGACCGTCCTTTTGTCAAGGGCCAGGAGCTTAATGTTACGTTACAGGGCAGAAGCACGTTAAATACCCCTGAGCAATTTGAGAAAATTATTTTACGCGTTAATCCCGACGGTTCCCGGGTGTATTTGCGTGATGTGGCCAATGTGGCCTTAGGCGGCCTGGATTATTCCACCCGTGCCCGCACGAACGGGTTTCCTTCGTCTGCCGTTGCCATTAAACTGACGCCGACGGCCAATGCCGTTGCCACCGCTGATGCCATCCACGCGAAGGTCACAGAGTTATCCAAATTTTTTCCCCCGGGCGTCAAGGTAGATTATCCTCTGGACCAGTCTGCTTTTGTGCGCATTTCCGTCCAAGAGGTGATCAAGACGCTTTTGATCGCCATTTTTCTGGTTTTCTGCGTCATGTATTTATTCCTGCAGAGCATGCGCACCACGTTGATCCCGACGATCGTGGTACCCGTGGCTTTGATGGGTACCTTCACGGTGCTGAAAGCTTTTGGTTTCTCTATTAATGTATTGACCCTTTTCGGGATGGTTTTAGCTATCGGTATCCTGGTTGACGATGCCATTGTGGTGGTGGAAAACGTTGAGCGCCTGATGCGCGAGGAAGGCTTGTCCCCGCGGGATGCCAGTATCAAGGCCATGGAACAGATCACCGGAGCCCTGGTTGGTATTTCATTGGTCTTAACGGCAGTATTTATCCCGATGGCTTTTTTTGGAGGGTCAGTGGGTGCCATCTACAAACAGTTTTCGCTCTCGCTGGTGGCTTCCATGTTATTTTCCATCTTTTTGGCACTGACCTTAACTCCGGCTTTGTGTGCCGCTATTCTCAAACCAGTTAACAAGGATGAGCACGCAGAAAAAAAAGGTTTTTTCGGCTTGTTTAATAAAGGTTTTACAAAAGGCCGTGATAAATACCATAACATGGTCGAGCGTATGCTTAAAACCACCGGCCGCTGGTTTATTGTTTACACGCTGATCGTCCTGGCCGTGGTTATTCTCTTTGCCCGCCTGCCGTCTTCCTTCCTTCCTGAAGAGGACCAGGGGTATTTTATCACTAACATTCAATTACCCGTCGGTGCAACTCAGGAGAGGACCCTGAAGGTTTTAAAGAAGGTGGAGAAGTATTTCTTAAGCCAGCCGGAAACAGACAAGATCATTACGGTCGCGGGTTTTAGTTTTAACGGGCGGGGACAGAATTCCGCGCTTTCATTTATCCGTATGAAAGACTGGAGTCAACGTCCCGGCGATGGGCATAAAGCACCGGCCATCATCCGCCGTGCTTTTGGTGCCTTTTCTCAAATTAAAGATGCTATTATTTATCCTGTTAATTTGCCGCCTATCCCTGAATTGGGTACGTCTTCAGGTTTTGATATGGAATTAGAAGACCAGGCAAGCCTGGGCCACGATAAATTGATGCAGGCGCGTGACCAACTGATGGGGCTGGCTGCCAAGGACCCTAACGTCGTAGGCGTGCGTATGCAGGGACTGGAAGATGCGGCCCAGCTTAAGATCGATATCGACGAGAACAAGGCGAGCGCCTTAGGTGTTTCTTTGGCCGATATCAATACAGCCATGCAGGCGAATTTCGGTTCCTTTTATGTGAATAATTTTGTGCACGGCAACCGGGTGCAAAGGGTGATCGTGGAACTGGATGCTCCTTACCGCATGCAGCCGTCGGACATCAGCAAGGTTTATGTCCGTAATAATCAGGGAGAGATGGTCTCATTATCCAGTTTGGTCCATTTAAAATGGACCTACGGCTCTCCGCAGCTGCAGCGCTACAATGGATTTCCGGCGCTGGAAATTGTCGGTTCAACGCCTCCAGGAAAAAGTACCGGAGAAGCCATGAAAGCCATGGAAGCGATGGTCAATAAATTACCAAGGGGTGTTGGTTATGAATGGACAGGCCAGTCCTATGAAGAGCTCCTTTCCGGTGCGCAAGCTCCGGCGTTGTTCACACTTTCTATCATCGTTGTATTTTTGGCCCTGGCCGCCCTTTATGAAAGCTGGTCTATTCCTTTTGCAGTCATGCTGGTCGTGCCATTAGGGGTATTGGGATCCCTGCTGGCAGCCACCATGCGCGGCATGCCCGATGATGTTTATTTTAAAGTAGGGCTTTTAGCCATCATCGGATTGTCGACGAAGAATGCCATTTTGATCGTTGAATTTGCCAAAGACCTTCAAAAGGAAGGCAAGGGGCTCGTCGAAGCGACCCTTGAAGCCGTGCATTTACGTTTGCGTCCCATTTTGATGACCTCACTGGCTTTTATTTTAGGTGTAATGCCGTTGGCATTGAGTACTGGCGCTGGTTCAGCCAGCCAGCATGCCATTGGTACGGGTGTTGCAGGAGGCATGTTTACAGCTACGTTTTTGGCTATTTTTTTAGTGCCGGTATTTTTTGTTGCGGTGCAGCGGATCTTTATGCCTAAGGATAAAAAGAAATAATGATGAAAAAGAGAATTCTTTCTATTTTATTATGCATTACCTTATCGGGATGCACGCTCATGCCAAGATACCTGCGTCCTGAGGCGCCTGTTTCTTCGCAATGGCCTAAAGGCGGCCAACCAGACAGTGCTTCTGTTGCTGCGACGAGCATCGGCTGGGCAAAGTTTTTCAGTGATCCCCGTCTGCATAAGCTCATTGAATTAGCATTAAATAATAATCGTGACCTGCGCGTAGCTTCATTGAATGTAGAGCTTTTAAGTGCCCAATACCGCATTGGATTGGCACAAGCTTTTCCGACGATCCTGGCAGAGGGGAACGGTTTACGTGAAAAAGAAATAGTGCCCGGCGGAGGTACGATCAAGGGCGGTCAGTATAGTTTGACTCTGGGAGTCACTGCGTATGAGCTTGATCTTTTTGGCCGCGTGCGCAGCCTTAAGAAGCAGGCGCTGGAGACTTATTTTGCGACCCAGGAAGCTCAGAGAAGCGCTCAAATTTCATTAGTGGCCCAGGTGGCGATCCAGTACCTTACCCAACGTGCCCTGCAGGAGCAGTTGATCGAAACGAAAGAAACGCTCCGGTCGACGGAGTCAAATTACAATTTGATCAAGGCAAGCTACGGTTTTGGTAATTCTTCCCTGCTTGATGTAAGCTCGGCGGAAGTTGAAGTGCAGACCGCACATGCTAATCTATTCAATTATCAACGTGAGTATGACCAGGCCGAAGATGCGCTTGTCTTATTGATCGGTGAACCGATCCCTTCAGATCTTCCGGCTGGCGAACCATTCAATTCCCAAAAAGTTTTAGAGGATATTTCTGCAGGGCTCCCGTCGGATCTGATCGAGCGGCGTCCGGACATCCTGGAGGCGGAGCATCAGTTAAAGGCAGCTAATGCCAATATCGGGGCTGCGCGTGCGGCATTCTTTCCAAAGATCTTGCTGACAGGATCGGGAGGCATTGCCACGGCCAAACTCACGGACCTTTTTACAGGAAGTTCGGTGTGGAGTTTTGCTCCCGAGATAAGCATGCCTATTTTTGATGCAGGGGCGAATGCGGCCAGTTTGGATGCCGCAAAAATAAGCAAGTCGATCCAGGTAGCGCAATATGAAAAAGCCATCCAGGTGGCATTTCAGGAAGTCGCGGACGCATTGACGGCGAGGGCTTCTTATAATGACCAGTTAGATGCCCAAGAAGCCCTGGTCAAGGCCCAAAAGCAGCGCTATGATCTGGCCAATGTCCGTTACCACAATGGTATCGATAGTTACTTGACGGTGTTGACCGCCCAACAAGACCTTTACACCGCAGAACAAAATCTCATCCAGATCCAATTTGCCAGGCTTTCTAATCTGATCACGTTGTATCAAGCATTAGGCGGCGGCTGGCAGTCCGGCAATTGATCTTTTACCCTCGTTGATTATTCTAAAAATTGATGGAACTTTTAGACAATACATACTGTCTAAGTAAGTGAAGAACAGAAAATTTTAAGGATAAACAAACAGGAGGTCCGTATGTTAGCAAAGACAAAAATGTTGGGTTTAATGTTGGCAGCAGCAGTGGCATTTGCTTCACCTAAGGTGTATGCAGATAATGCGGGTGCAGCTCCCGTTAATGATAAGGATGCTCCGCATCAGGCAGGTAATTGGCATCAGGACCACGAGGATAATATGATGGCCAAGATCCTTAATTTGAGTGATGATCAAGTCAAGCAACTGAAAGATGCCCATGAAAAGCAAAAAGCGGCCATGAAAAGTAATGTTGAACAAATGAAGTCTAACAGAGAAGCATTTGATGCCGAGATCATTAAGGCCGCACCGGACATGAGTAAGGTCAATGCTATTCAAGTACAGCTTAAAACCGTTCAGGCACAAATGCTTGATGATCGTTTAAATTCTATCCTGGCGGTCAAGAAGATCCTGACGCCTGAGCAATTCGCAGGATATATGGCCCTGGAAAAGGCAAGAAAATTGATGATGCATCATGAGGGGCATCATGGATTTGGCCGTAAGGATGAGCCTTGCAAAATGGGAGATGCCCGTCAGCATGGGAATGATCACGCAGATGAGGACCATGGCCCTGATTCCCAAGATTAATTGAGGACCATGATATGAGAAAGAATTGGGAATTATTGATCCTGGTCATCGTGATATGTATTTTGGTATTCTTAAAAATAAATTGAAATCATCATCTTTATTAAGAAAAAGGAGAATATAATATGGGTATGAAGGTGATCTATTCTTGCGTGATGGTTTTGCTTTTTGCAACAATGCCTGTTTTTGCTCAAGGCCAGCCGCTCAGTGCTGATGATATAGTGGCAAAGATGCAATCCCAATTGAATCTGACGCAGGACCAGGTCGCGGCCATCACGCCGATCATTGAAAAATATTCTTCCAAACGCCAGGAACTCCAGCAAAATGCCGAGGATGGTACCCTTGAGCGCAGCGATATGCGCACTCAAATGAAACAATTAAGAGTAGATGAAAAACAGGAATTAAGCCAGATCTTAAGTGCCGATCAAATGATCCAATGGAAACAAATGCAAAAGCAAATGCATGCCCACAGCGCCGCTTCTTCTAATCATGATAGTAATAATCCGCCGCCACAAAATTAAGATCGATTGGCAGCAGGGTTGAGGGAAATTATGGCATCGTCTGAACACGGAGCGAAAAAGAATCGCCAAAGCTGGTGGGTATGGCTCTTGGCTATTGTTGTTATCGGTATTGCTGTACATATTTTTTGGCCTAAACCTAAAGTTTCTTCGGACGCTACAGATCCTTCCCAATCAGGCAAGAAGGCTTCAGGTAAATCAGGCCGTACGCCCAGTGATTCGCCCATTGTTACAGCGACGGCAAAGATAGGTAATATCAATATTTATCTCAACGGCCTGGGCTCCGTTACCCCTCTTAATACAGTCACTGTCAAGACTCTCGTCGGCGGGCAGTTGATGAAGGTGTTATTTCAGGAAGGCCAAATTGTCAAAGAAGGTGATCCTTTAGCCGAGATCGATCCACGGCCATTTGAGATACAGCTGGCCCAGTCCCAGGGGCAGCTGGACCATGACCAGGCTTTACTCGACGATGCAAAGCTTGACCTGGCGCGTTATCAGGTTTTATCCGCGCAAGATTCCATCCCTAAACAGCAACTGGACACTCAGGCCGCGCTGGTCCATCAGTATGAAGGCACCGTTAAGGTCGATGGATCTTTAGTGGATAGTGCTAAACTGCAATTAGTTTATTCCCATGTGATAGCTCCGATCAGCGGACAAATCGGCCTACGTACGGAAGATGCGGGTAATATCGTTCAGCCAAGTGATACGACAGGATTAGCTGTCATCACCCGGCTGCAGCCCATTACCGTTGTTTTTTCCATTCCGGAGGATAATATCCCGCAGGTATTGAGTAAATATCAGGCAGGCCAGAAACTTGTCGCGGATGCCTATGACCGTGAAGAAACAAAGAAAATAGCGACGGGGAGTTTACTTGCGGTCGACAGCCAGATCGATCCAACGACAGGTACGGTGAAGCTCAAAGCGGTCTTTGATAATAAAGATTATGCCCTTTTTCCTAATCAATTCGTTAATATCCATTTGCTTGTCGATGTCGCTCAGGGGGCTGTGATCATCCCCGTGGCTGCGATACAACAGGGCCCTCAAGGGGATTTTGTTTTTGTTGTCAAAGCAGATAATACCGTGACCGTACGAGCGGTCACTCCCGGGCCGACCCAGGAAGATAATGTGGCCATTGACGATGGGT
>Ga0206909_1011_pt1 | contig 30195 bp, 35 predicted proteins | sample Alteio_BWOrgHeat_76_FD_152943 | JGI IMG/M metagenome (GOLD analysis project Ga0206909, IMG submission 152943) | Enriched cells from forest soil in Barre Woods Harvard Forest LTER site, Petersham, Massachusetts, United States -... | ecosystem: Environmental > Terrestrial > Soil > Temperate forest >...
TGTGTAAGCGGGGAATAAAGACTTGCTGCTTGCCAGGTACCGCAGATATCACGATTTAGATTAATGTGCGTTTCATGCGGATATTTATTGCGAAGTTCAATTGCAGTCACGTAATTGTTTTGATATGTCCACGAAGCAATCGGATGTGCAAAGACTTTATCACCATAAATTAAATTAGAAACCAGATAAGATGTGTGCATCGGCGCACGTGTAATGCCTAACGTATTATTCATAAATCCCCGCTTATCCAATGCGGGGACAAGCCTTTCAGGTGCATATAACTGCTGCCAGGCAAATCTGATTAAAGTCACATAATTGTCGTTATCTGAGACTGGTGTATCTGATGTATTAGTATCATCTGCATTATTATTGGTATTATTAATCGTGGTTGTTGTAAAATTTTGTGTATTAGAGTTTTGTTTGCTTGTTGTATAGTCAATGTAAGCTGCTGAATTACTGGCTTTATCATCCGTCGATAAATCCATCAAAATAACCTGATGGGGATTTTCAACAGTGATATACATGCGAATATTCGAAAATGGCTTTTTTGCAGTGAGATATAACGATTTATCGTCATTGATCATTCTTAATTGATCTGTTGTCAATGCACCTTTTAAATCGGGTGTGATTTTAGAGGGAAATATAATGCGTTTTTCCTGATTGAGTGGTAATGCAATTGCTATAGCATCACCTTTCCAAACATAATGCGTATTGTCATCTGCTGGAAAATATTTTTTGAGTTTTGCCATTTCCTGGGGGGTTAGCATTAAAGGGTCAGCATATACGTTTGCAGTTAATGCTAAAGAAAGTGTTAAAAATAATAATAAAAAACGAGACATTTTTTTACTCCAACTATAACTCTTAGACCTCCGTCATTGCGAGGGAGCTTGCGACCGAAGCAATCCAGTACAACCTCTGGATTGCTTCGACACGCAAGAAGACACGTGTCTCGTAATGACGAGGTTGGTTAGATATAAGTCTTCAATCTCACCGGAGGCGATACAAATCCCGCCAATGCCAAACCATAAGGATTATTGGATTGTGAAACATTCATGCGTACGACTTTCAAAGGATATAAAATCTCAACATCTTTGACGGACTGGTTGTTTTTGTATTCTGTTAATCGCATGGTCAAATCCACTTCCCAGGTATCGCTGCTGAGTTTTTTGATATTGGCTGAATTAAATGCTGCGCCTGTTATTCCTTGGAGATAACGCTGGCGCTGCACTTGTCCAGAGTCTTTCAAGGTAGCGTAATCTTGTAATAAATCTGCCTTAAAATTGGGTGTCAAATATGACCAATAAATATGAATATTTTGTTGATAATCCTGCGTGCCGTCGTCTGGCCAGTAATTGATTTCCTGCCAGATTTCATACGCAAAGCTGTACACCAGCGCATTGGGAATTTCATTTGCTTTTAAAGTCGCACCATTGGAGATATCGGGCGGGATGTAGACCGTCATCCGCGAAGGCGAGGTCATCCATCCCATTAAGCATAAAAAACAAAATCCAAACAGCAAATAAATAAAGCGTTTTTGGATGGTAATAATTTGCTGGTCTTTATCTTCTTTTTTCCAGGCATCAAACAAAAAATTAAGCTTTGCCATTTTTAATTTCTCTCATTTATTTCCGCACAGACCATTTGCCTTGTCTTTGGATATAAGGCAATTTAATTAAAGATTTATTTTGTAGTTTCTTTAAAATCAATTGTTTGTAATATCCATAAGGTTTGCCGTATTTGATTTTTTGTAAACGACCCAATAAAAACCGTGTGATATGCACTAAACTTAAAATGCTGATCGCAAATCCAATCCACGAAAAATCAAAGCAAAACCAGCTCAGAAAAGCTAAAGTCAGGCTTGTGGTCAGAAAAATAAAGCCGCCTACAAACATCATCTCGCCTAAAGTACAATCTTTGTAGATTGGCATTTTGTAATTGACGTGGTTGAGAATCATAAGCTAACTTTGTGTGGGAATTATCTGATAGCCTGCATAGACCAACCCAATGCCAATAGCCGCAGCGATTAATCCTACAATCAGCATCTTAAAAAAATGTCCTAAATCCTGTTTTTCATGCGCGGTATGGAACGCTTTTAATACAGTGCCTGCGACACTCACCAAAATTAAAGCGCCCAGGGCATAACAAACATAGCCAATGACTTTAATAAACACCAATGCACCATCCGCCCAATCGCTGGTGCTGTTGGCAATGTCTTTGCTCGGGGGTTTAGGCAAATCTGCCCAGACTGGTGAACTGATCAATAAAATTAAAGTCATGAAACAAAAATCTTTAATTTTATACCAATGTTTTTTCATTTTATTCATGATTTTTTCCACTCAGATAAAAACCAATACCATCATTAAAGTTACAACCAGTAAAATTCTTAAGATTTTATGTGTCATGCAATCTATATCCAGATCACTGTGACGAAAATGATAAATTTCGCCATAGACACACCATGCAGCCCAAACAAATGTCAAAGCCAGTAAGACCGTGCGAATCAAAAGACTGATTTTTGCAGGTGAAAGTCCTGCTGCGGTTGTAAATGCAGATTGAGCATCTCCAATTATCATGATATTTATTGTCCTACGTAATCGCCTTTGATGGGTGCAACAACACGCGGCTCAACGCTGGTGTCGTTTAGTTTTTGTATAATTCCCAGTTTAATTGCCTGAATATCTTCCAATAAGCCATGATGCAAAATTCCATGATTGTCTCTATATTGGGTATAGTGAAATTTGATGCGTGTATTTTGGGGCTATGCTTTTTCTGCGGCGATAATCAAAGGCTGCATGGCATTTATTTGATTCAGTATTTGTGTCAGATACATTTTTTCTTTTAATTCATCAGCAAGACAATTTGTTGAGAAAATTGAAAAGATACTGATCATACAAATCCCCAGAATCAAGATTTTTTGTTTCATGTTTTTTGACCTCAGATATATTTTTTGAAATACATTGCCGCTAATTTGATAGATATTCCCAACATCAAACTCTGCACAATAAAAATCAGCATTGGTGAAATAAATAGTGGAATGCTTAAATAGAAAAACAGTGGAATAAGCAAGCAAAAACTCATCAATAATTTTGCCCGATGAAAAAATAGTGTACTTTCCCGTCCCGCCTGAAATTTGCGGATATCTCTGTAAACCAAGCCGTCTGTGACAAAAATCATCAACGTTAAGCCAAACAAAGGCAAAGCTTTAACAAAAATTTCAACACGGCAAAGGATAATATCAGTAGTGATCAGTAATAACTTTAATGCTTCTGAGGTAAAGAGATTGGCTGTGTTGTAAAGTGCTTGTAGTGCCATTGAAATACCATTCTACCGAAAACCAGAGTAATAAAACCAGCCATGCAGCTACACTTACTAAAATCATTTTAATGCCAAGAAAAATAATTGTGCTTAACAATCCAGGCGGTTTGGATTTTTGTGATTTTGCGGAAGACTGATCAGACATTTTTATTTGGATGTCACAGAATTTATGATCAGAAACATCAATACCATAGTGATTCCTGACAAGCTCATTGCTTCTAATGTAGAATAAAAATCTATGTGGGAGATAGAAAGCATCCTGATTGACTCAAATAGCATACATCCACAAAAGCCAGCAAAACTAAGCGCATATACTATTGCTGAAAACATACGTTTTCTAAATGCCTCAATGAATCCGTCCCACCAAAGACTAACAACCGCAATAAAAAAAGCAGTGTTGACAATATTGTCTGCAAAGACAGTGTTGCTTATAAACAACAAAGCAACTGCAGCATAACATATAAATTTAGTCATAATATTATTCCTCCAGATTAACTTTAACATACTGATCTTTGTTGTTTTTAAATTCAGCTGCAGCATTATCATAATCTGCTGAAACAATCTCCCAGCCTGCAACAGTATCGCCAATGCCCATAGGTGTTATATGGTTTTGATAATCAATAGACACAAAAGGCTGCTCTGAAATGACATCAACAGAAATCACTTTAAACGGCAGATTTTTAACATCCAGATATTCTTTGCCGTTACCGCTTTCAGCAACTAATTTTTTAAGTTCGCCAACACTTTGTGTAATCACAGTGATTTGTGCTGTAATTTTATCGACATCAGAAGTTTTTGCAGAGTGATCAACGGATTTTTGAAGTGCAGACATATTATTACTGATGTTAGATAGCGTATCTTTGAATTCTGCTGGATTTTGATTGTGGTAAGAAAGTTGATTGAGCGCTCTTTGGACAGTATTCAATTGTGCCGTGACAGATTGTGTTTCATGATTGCTTTTCCAGGCAAGATGTAAAAAACTGAATAGGATCATTATGATTAAGATTATGGGAATAACCATCATCATCATTTCTTTGTTGAGAAATTTTTTATATCTGTCAAAATAATTTGGTCGGGTAGATGTTTCACGGCTCATAATTTAATCCTCTTTAGTAGGTTCAATTCAATTGCCGCACCACCCCCCACAGAACCGTGCTTGAGGTTTTCCCTCACACGGCTCTTCAATGAAGCATTTACAGCATTACCTATCAGTTGAACTGATACAGTGAATAACATATTTTTGCCTCCGGTAATGGGTATCTCTCCAAATACATACTGAATTTCTCGTGCGTCATACTTCTCTTAAGTTTTCGCGCCAAATTCTCTTTAGAGGTCTTATGACCCATAATCCATTTGCCGCGTCTGCTTTTCGCACCATAGTGCGTGAAACCTAAAAAGTTAAAACTTTTGGGTTTAGCTTCCTGTCTTTCCGATAGTTGCCAGACTCGTTTGCCAAATTTTATGATTCGCGTTTTATCCTCAGCTATTGAGAGCCCAAACTTCATTAATCTTTGCTGCAATGAATCCAGAAAGTTAATTGCATCTGATTCACTTTCACAACACACTACAAAGTCATCACTGTAACGAATCAATTTCATCATGCCTTTTGATTTAGGTTTTACTTTCTTTTCAAACCACAAATCCAACACATAATGTAAATAAATATTCGCCAACAATGGGCTAATGACTCCTCCTTGCGGTGTTCCTTGTTCTGTAGCTTCGTACTGTCCTGCATCTATAACGCCAGCTTTTAGAAAACGTTTGATTAATCCAAATATCTTTGGGTCTTCCACGCGTTCCTCTAAACATCTTAGCAGCCATTTATGCTGAACATTATCGAAGAATTTTCTTATATCTACCTCAACAATGTAATTAATAGGCTTGGTCATTACCATTTCATCTAATGCTTTCACCGCTTGATGACAATTTCTGTTTGGGCGAAATCCGTAAGAACAGTCCAGAAAATCTGCCTCGTAAATACTCTCCAGTATTTTCTTCAGCATCAACTGAACAAGCTTGTCTTCAACAGCAGGAATACCTAAGCCACGCCTCTCGTCTTTTCCAGGTTTCGGGATGTATACCCGCCTTACTGGCTTTGGTCGATAATGCCCAGCTTTCATATTGCTCACCAACAAAGTCAGCCTCTCTTCCAGATTCTTTCCATACGCTTCTACTGTCATCTCATCAATTCCGCATGCCTTGTTTCGCTTTAATTCGCGATAACATTGCCTAAGACTCTCCACATTGATTAAATGCACCAATGAGGTGAATTTTAGCCTTGCGTCCTGTTTCGCTTTTGCCGCTATCAGGTTAAGCTTGTTTTGCATCGTCATAGTCCAACCTCAGTGTGTCAGGCGAGCATCACTTAACCCGTCTCTTCATTGTTGACCGCTTCCCCATGTACGCGGCTTTCCCGCACTCAGAGTACTACCAGTCAATCCGACTTCTGTTGCATCTTCCATCAGTCCTCGTCTTTTCAACTTGTTCTAATGTACCCTCGCGGGAATGCAACAGATCTCCCAAGTTCACATCATTTCCATCTCAATACATGCCATGGCCTTCGACCCAATAATTTGTAAATTTTCTTTCTACTTCCAATCAAATTGATCACGATCAGCAATGGGTGACATTCTTTCATCTGCATCTCCTTATGGCTTTCCTCTCTTTTTTCCTTGTAACGCCAACATGCTAAATGAAAAAAAAACAAAAATTTTTGTTAAATTTTTAGATACAGTAAGTGCGTTTCAAAAAAACGACTTGACGGTGCCGCAGGTGTCGAGTAGGGTTCCAAAACGGTATTCCTCAAGACTTCGATGGCTATCTCAATGACAGCAGTAGAGGGAAATGAGACCTATGAAATTTGTGACAGTTGAGGAATATATTGCGCTTCGTTATACCGAAGTTGCACCGCCCAGCAAAAGAACGATTCTTCGACTGATTCATTTGGGTGAAATACCAGCGAAAAAAGTTGGGCGAAGTTATTATGTTAATATCGAAGCAGAAGAGCATAAAACAGGAAATCCTCTGGTTGATCGGGTATTAGGGTTGTGAGGGCAATGGCAAGGCATCGGAAGAAAGCCAATAAAACACTTCCGCCTAACCTGTATGAAGGTGTCAATGGGCATTATAAATATCGACGTCCCGATACAGGCAAATGGCACAGTTTTGGGAAAGACAGACCCAAAGCAGTTGCAGCGGCCCAACAACTGAACTCCATGCTGATGCCAGGGCGTGATTTAGTTGAAAAAATCATGAATAACAGCACAATTTTTAATGACTTTTTGGATCAATTTGAATCAAGACTTTTACCTGAAAGAGGTTTAGCTGAAGAAACGTTGAAATATTATCAAAAAAAGTTAAGTCATATTCGAAAACACCTGGGTGAAAAACCTGTCGACGAAATTTCAGTCAAGGAAATCGCAGAATTTTTAGATCAATTTCCCCCGAAAACATCTAATAAGTATTGTACTTTTCTTTCATTAATTTTCAAATATGCTGTGGCGCAAGGACATTGTGTTGACAATCCTGCTGAAAAAACAATGTCCAGAAAAACACAAAAAAATCGTCGTCGGTTGACTTTAGAGGGATATTATGCGATTCATGAACAAGCCCCTCAATGGTTAAAAAATGCCATGGATTTAGGATTACAAACACTACAAAGACGTGAAGACATTGTTAAATTAAAGTTGAGTGATATTAAGCAAGGATTTTTATATGTAGTTCAACATAAAACGAAAAAACATGGTGAAAGTGCTTACCTTAAAATCAGAATAGATTCTCCTTTAAGAACAGTAATAGAACGTTGTCGAGATGGAATGTTAAGTCCTTATCTCATTCACCGCAAGCCCGATCGTTTCAGCGAACAAACTCGCAACGCAAAAAGTAAGAAACACTATACACAAATTACGCCTGATTATCTTACAAAATCTTTTTCTGATATCAGAGATAATCTTGATATGTTTAAAAAAATGCCTGCTGAAGAACGTCCTACCTTTCATGAAATTCGTGCTTTGGGGATTAAATTATATGAAGAACAGGGGAGGGACGCACAATTTTTGGCAGGTCATAAAAATCGAGCTATGACAGAAAAATATAAAGAGGGACACGAAATAAAATGGACAGAGGTAAATGCTGGATTGGAATTGGGGCTTCTTCAGTATAAATTTAAGGGTTAATATTATTTTAATGGTAGTTGATTGTCATAATATACACAAATGCGCTAAACTTTATTAAGTAAAACTTGAGTCGTATGAATTTCAAGAAGGAGGTATTTTATGACAACCATTAAACATTTGCGTAAGGTGCTAACGCCGCCTGCATCAAAAAGCCACTTGAAAACCGCTACTATTATTAAAGCTATAAAAAAAGTTGATAAAAAATATCAAAAAATGGATGTGCACACACATTTCCTTCATGCTTCTCATTCATGAATGCCGTAAAAACGTATAAAAAAAGCATTTTTATTAATTGTCCTTTTGATACAAATTATAAAACCATTTTTCATGCGATTATCTTCGTCGTGCTGGACTGTGGTTATATGCCCAGATGTGCTTTTGAAGTCGATGATAGTTCAGAAAATCGGCTCAAAAAGATTATCGCTTTGATTAAAAATTGTCGATTAGGGATTCATGATATCTCACGCACTGAACTTGATAAAGGCAATAACTTACCCCGTTTCAATATGCCCTTTGAATTAGGCTTATTTTTTGGTGCCAAATATTATGGAGAGAAAAAACACAGATTCAAAAATTGCTTAATTCTCGATAACAAGAATTTTCGTTTTCAGCAATTTATTTCGGATATTGCGGGTCATGACATAAAAATACATGGGAATGCTTACCAAAAAGCTATCAATGGAGTACGAGAATGGCTATTACACCAAACGGAAAAAAACATACTTTTACCTGGCAGTAAAAATATTACTGATCGCTATGATATTTTCTATCAACAACGCTTGCCTAAAATCTGCAGGCAGCTGCAATTACCATCTCCTGTTAAAATGCCTTTTATAGAGTACAGAAAATTAGCAGCTTATTGGATAAAGGAAAATTCTCCTCTCTCTTCCCATTATCTTCATGCTTGAATAGCGTTGTATACCTCAAGAACAGACCCATGAAGCATGAAAAATGGGCTTTAGAAAAAGATTATTTGCGGTGTTTTAAAAAATTATTTTGGTAAAATTTTGGTAAAATTTTGGTAAAGCCAAAATCGGCCTGAAAAAGTTTTCGTTAAGTGGTTAATATATATGGAGAAAATTGGTGGGCCCACCAGGACTCGAACCTGGGACAAAGAGATTATGAGTATTCATTTTAGAGCTTCTCTATTTTTCTATTTTCTTCTTAACATGTTGATTTATATATGAATTTTTAATTTTTGTTGTTCTCCTTTCTTCCTTAAAGTACTCTCAAATTCTCCGCTTTTCTTGGCATGATTACACAGGAATTACACAGAGAATTAACCTTTTTCTATGTGACGCCTCTTGAGGGAAAGGAAGGAGATGAACTATTTGTGATAGATGTTACGGGTTCTGGGATTTCTGCGTTTGAGGTGTCTATGGTTTGAATAGGAACTTGTTGCACAGGCAGTTGATTTGTAGTGCCATTAAATATTCCTGGAAAACTAGGACTTGAAAGTATTTCCGGAAGGTTGGAAGGAAGAGTATTTGTGTTTGCCATAGTTATTATTGTTGGTTCGATATCCTCAGATTCGCTTGTTTCATCAAAGCCAACATTTTCTCTGGTTTCTATGTTACCTTGTTCAACTGATTTTACAGGATATTTGGAGATAGTTAGTTCTGTGCTTTTGACTTGAATATTTCCTTCCGATAAATCTTTATTATCTTTAAAAGAAGAAATTATACTATCAAGCCCTAAAACAAGAGTGTCCTCAAATAATCCGAAAGTTAATAAATCCATATCAAAGGTAATTTGTAATGATTTTTTTAAATTATGAATAGTGCAGTTGCCGGTAAATTGTGAGAGAAAAGTTTGTGGCAAATCATTTCTAATGAAAATTTTAATTGGCTCATTCTTTTTGGAGAGACGGCCTTGAAAATATTCTGTACTTTTATCCTCAGAAGATTTACGTAAATATACATTTCGAAGCTCATTTAGGAATGTATGGGCGTTTGTTCCTATGATATTTCCCTGTTCATCAGTATCTACACTTTGATTGGGGAGCGAGGAGGTATACTGAAGAGAAATCAATTTATATATGTAATGCGTTAAAGCTTCTTTGTGGGATTGATCAAGTTCAAAAGGTTCAAAAGCTGCATAATTATATTCTTTTCTATCATTTTTAACTTGATGAGATGCAATCGTATGGAATTCTCCTACACCAAGACCGCCATTTGTGATGATTATTTTTATTTTTTCATCAGGCAGATATTTAAGAGAAACATATATCGCATGAGAGGAATAATTTTTACCGCTTTCGATAGGGGTGCCCACATATATTAAAAGATTACATTTGTTTTTAATGATGTTTTGAACTATTTGTTGAGCTAATTCAAACCATGCTTTATGTTTGTTTGGGTCAGAAATATTAGCTTCTGAAATTTCCTTTGCTTTGTATGCAATTTCCAAACAAGCAAGCACAGAATTTTTTATTTTATCAAACATATCAGAATCCAATTCAAAATGATTAGATTGCAAACATTTATAAAATAGCCATAAAGCATCTAATGGGGAAAGTCCTGACAGTTGCTTTCTGATAGCTACTAATTTTTCATATTCTGGCTTTAAATTATTAAATAATTCAGCTATAGAACCATGCCACTCTACTTTATGCTCCTTTAGTGTTTTAATAAAAGCGAAGCTAAGTGCTCCCAAATTTTTTGCCGCAAAAAAGCTGTCTTTAAGAAATCCTTCAGAGTTGCAAAGGCCCGCAGTACGCAGTTTTTTCATGAAAGTGATACTAAAATCTCTTTCTATGCCTTTAAAGCCATCCGGAAGTTCAATAAGAAATATAGGAGGACTTGGCGCATTAATATGTGCTGCAAATTGGAATAAGAGTTTTTGGTTCACTGATATAGAGATAGCAACTTCTTGAGAAGATATGCTGCTGTTAGACTTAATGGTAATGGAAAAGACAGTTTCTTTGCTGTCACATTTTCCAAGTAAAGGACTATTTTGAATATTGGTATACTGTTTATTTTTTACCAGATGATTTTCGACATACTCATGTCGGCATTCATTACAAAAACCTTCAAGCGTCCACGGAAACTCTGGAAACAATAATTCTAATTTGTTTAATAGTTCATATTGAGGATAAGTTTGTAACTTTGGGTAATATTGGGTGATAATAAAGCTCCAGATTGCTTCCCTATGTTTTTTAGAGGATATATTTTCAATACATTCAATATTTCCTTCAATTAATTCTTCATCATAGATTTGAGACTTATCCGCTATAAATTTTAATACAGCCGCATAATACCACCACATTTCTTCATTTTTTTCTATTTCTCCTAAATAAAATAAAATATCAATTAAAAAATTATAATCTTCGTCAAAATTTTCTATTGGATTTGATAAATATGCTCTTATAATGCGAAGCAAGAGATAATAAGCTAATTTTACTCTCACGTAGAATTGTTCGTGCTCGGAAGAGCTTTTTTCATTTTCCTCGGCAAATGCTTTTAACTTCAAGAGGTCTCCTATTATTTGCATACCTACGTCTCTATCTCCAAAATATAAACATTTTTTTTCAGTATCATTTTGCGCAAGAGCTTCAAAAAAAAGTAGCATATTATTAAATGATGTAATATGTATCTGTAATTCAGGCGATTCTGAACTAATTGGAAAACTAAACAGAGGCGGAATATTTGTTGTTCCGAGCCACACTGTTGGTTTTTTTTGAGGTTTTGCGGGCTTATGAGGTTCTTCCATATTGAAAACTCCTTTTGTCATCAAAAATAAACAGCTTTAGGTAAAAATTAAAGCTAAAAAAAGTAAGGATTTTGAACAGATTAATTTGCAATGAAGTTATCAATATATTTTTTGATAAAAGTGTGAGAGATATGTATGTTCTGTTTTATTTAATATGATAACAAAAATTTAATAGTATTACAGAAAATTTATTTTCCCAAATAGCTTCCAGCGATGGATGCACGGCTGTGACCTGCGAGTTCCGCTACTTCCTGACGAGCGGCATTTTTCAGATGTTCGGCGATAGTAGCGGTTTTACCCCCCTTGATCGGACTCGCCTCACCCGTCATGGTTTCATATATCTCATTGAGCCGCTCATGCCTCAGTCCGTGGCTCGTGATGCTGTGATTTCTGCTGATGCCTTCAAGTTTGCAAATGTGATAATAGCGGTTGCGCCATTGTGCGAAGTTGTGTGTTTTGGGAATCATCGAGCCGTTGGTTTTTGTGATTATCTCTTTTGTTCGTGACAGAACGTCACGCTGATAGTCTGTTTCGATGGGAACAACTCTGTCTCGTCCGCCTTTAATTCCCCAGTTGACGGCCCCGCAAAGACTCTGAAAACGCTGATGCGGTTTTGAATGCTCGAAGGCGACAGTCCTTTAGCTTCCCAGGCATGTGCCAAGGCTGTGAGGTGGCGTTCCTTAAAACCCTTCACATCCGGGAGTTTGTAGCCCAGTTCACGAAGCAGTTTAAAACACTGCTCCAGTGTTTCTCGTCTTAACACCTGGGCGGCAAAGCTGACCGCCTTGCCGCCCAGGGACGCAGACTTGTTGTGCGCTTTCAGTACCGCATTCAGTGTGGGTTTCCACCCTTTGTGTTTTTGCATTTCTTTTATTTCCTCATCAACATTTTCTTTAACATCTCTTTCTCTCTTTTAAAAAAAGGCATAACTTTAATGATGTACTTACCCTCACTGACAACATTTCTGTCATCAACATAAGTCCTGCTGCAAACAAAAAACAACAAAAAAGCAGGTGGGAAACCATGACATAAGCTTTCCAGTCATATATCTGTATCTACAAAAAACAATTGTCCGGCGGGTACGAATGAATGACGCAAACCCTTACATAACAGAAAACGAATGTATTCGTTTCCTCTGGCAATTAACCCAAAGAGTATTTAGTTTAAAAGTCTGATAGTGAAAAGCGGCCCAAAGAAAAAATTTGACAGTCCCGCCAAGGACAGCATATGTAAGTCCCCAAGCTGCATGATAAAAACAGAATTAAAAGCGATCACCGAAAAAATAAAAAAGATCACTCAAAACCTGTAAAAAAAAGCTTCGCATCATGGCTAAGGTCTTTTCTTTTAGTCCCAAATATAAAGCGGCATTTTTGGTATCCAGCCGGCCGTCAGGAAACATTTGAATCACCAGAGACTCTAATGAATTTTTTAAGACTTGCATCATACTTCCCCTCACTTAATCATATTAAAAAGACACCGTGAGGAAAGCATAGAATAAAATATTTGTAATGTAAATAATATTTATATATACTTTCATAATACAGAATTTGCGAGAATTTTTGAGAACTATTTTAAGGGGATCACATCGATGGGAAGAAAGAAAGGGGGTGGCGGCAAATTAAACCGCAGTGAAATACTGCAAGCCCGTTTAAACCCCAAATTACGCCTGGCAGCAGAAATTATGGCAAGAAGCCAACGGCGTACAATATCCAGTCTTATTGAAATTTTGGTTGAAGATGCCATGAAGCGTAATACGGTTCCTGTTCATGTTTTGCCCTATTCACAAATCAATATGTTAGGTGCTTCTACAATGACAGAAGATTTACCTGTTAATGAAACCATCGAGCATATTTGGACACCAGATGAAGCTGATCGTTTCGCCAATTTTGCCTTATTTTTACCAGAATTATTATCTCCCGAAGAAATTCGTGTATGGTATTGGATTACTAAAATTCCTTATTTTTGGCGGCATTTTGAAGTCAATGTAGAAACAAAATCTGGAAAATTGTTGCCAGAAAAATCTGTATGCCTTATACGCAATTATCAGGGATTTATTTATGAGCGAATGCGAGAACATTGGTCTTTAATCAAATCCATTCTTGAGGGTCAAACTGACATTCAGGAATTAAAAGATTTAGAACTTCCCGCAGGAAAAGTAGTTGAAAAACCTACAGATTATCCTTTGAGAGTATTTGCAGTGGATGAATGCTATGATTAAATTCGAGAAACTCACTCGCGCCAATATGCGCAAACTCAAAGTAAACGAAAAACTCCAAGAGCATGGTATTACATTTGAGCGTACAGACAATAATGATAGTCGTTTTCTGATTAATCTCATGGTTGATAGTCAGCGTATTCATCGGGTAGTGGGTAAAGAATCCGAAGGGGTAACGCGTCATCAAGCAGAAGAACTCATTGCTAAACTTAGAACCGATGCGAGATACGGACGATTAAATTTGCCTAAAGGGCGTAAGACTATTTTGGGTTTTAATAGAGCAGCAGAAAAATACTTACAAAAATTGCAAGGGGAAGGCGGTAAAGATATTCCCCGCAAAACGCGTCGATTTGAATTAAATTTAACGCCTTTTTTTAAAGTTTAAAGATACACCTTTGTCTAAAATCAGTAGTTTTGATATTGAACGTTATAAAAAATATCGCTTGGATAATAAAATCAAGCCAGGTACGATTAACAGAGACTTAGCAGCACTTTCGCATTTATTGAATAAAGCTGTAGAGTGGAAGTGGTTAGACCATAAGCCCTGTCATATTAAACGATTAAAGGAAGATAAGGGCAGAATTATTTATCTGACCACTGAGCAAATAAAAAAATTAATTGATGCGGCAAAACAAGATGAATGCCCTTATATTTATCCATTTATTGTGATTGGCTTGGAAACAGCTATGCGGCGTATGGAAATTTTATCTATTAAGCTTGAGGATATTTGCCTGGAAAAACAAGTAATTTACATTCCTAAAGCAAAAGCAGGTGCGCGCGAGCAGCCTATTACTGAACACCTTACACAATTTCTAAAATATTACATTGAAAATTCTGCAACAAATCAAGCCTGGTTATTTCCTTCCAAGCGATCGGCAAGTCAACACATTATGAATATTGAAAAGCAATTTCGCCGCGTGGTTGCGCGCGCTGGATTAAACCCCAAAGAAGTCGTCAGACATACACTGCGCCATACAGCTATAACTCATCTGGTTCAAGCAGGCATTGATTTGCCGACAGTACATTTGTCTGGTAGTCCTATGCGACTAAGATAATTACAAAATCTTTGAGATAGCCTTTCTCGGTAAGGGGTTGTTAGTGAGGCAAGGTATACATTGCTTGAGTCATGTGAATACAGCCTTTTGGTATCAATTGTAAAATAATGTTTGAAATCAATGACAAGAGAGGGAATTCCTAATTTAGGGTCTTCTTGAAGAAAATGAGATCTTTCCAGCAAACCAGCTTCTATTTTTTTTATGTCTTTTGCATTAAATGGGTTCATTTTTAAATCTAATTCTATTAGTTGTTCGCCGACCTTAAACGTTTCGGTAAGATAAGCTGGACATATCAACACATTAAGCAAGTATCCATTTTGATTTTTTTCTGAATTTGCTCTGACGAAATCGGAGAAATGCAAATTTTTCGTACATATAAGCATACCCTATTTTATAATATATTTTTTTACTGTAATACGCGCACCACCTTTTTCATAAGCTTTACTGTGATTATCGAATGAATCATATCTTGAAATTGGTTTATGTGTTTCACGTTCAACTGAAGTGTTTGGGGTAATAAAATATTTGCTTGCATCTTTGCTGGTTTCTTGCTGTGTGATAGAAACTTGTCTTAAGGGTTTAGTTGGCATCAGTTTTCTCCATTAATTCCTTCAATTTTTCAGTAATATCATTATTAAACAAGCCTGAAACAAGTGAATTTAAGGTTTTTAATTTTTTTAATATATCTTCAGAAATTATTTCGCCTGCTATATAACTGTCATAATCTAAAATAGGACTTGGTTTAGATATGGGATTTGGATAGTCCTTATTAAGAATACCGTAATTAAAGGTGACGCTCACTTCTTCTTTAAGAAGATGCAGTTGATGCATAGATCTTACAAGCTTTAATTCGGGAGTTTGCTCTGAATTTATTGCTTCTTCAAGCTGTGAACGTATATAGCCCTTCCAATTCAATAAAGTTAGGTCAGGTATTGATATCGCAACCCCATCCTTTTAAAAGCTTCAATATGGTAGCTTTTTTGGAAAGCCTCATAAACAAAATTCACATCCTCGTAAAATGAATCAAAATTTTTGTACTGCCCTTGCTTGTATTCAACTACGAGCGCATCAGGAAAAAGATAGACGGTTTTTTGTGCATCTTTACTATTCTTATAATCTCTTCGGTAAATGGTTTCTTCCTGAAACGATTTACTTGTGGGAGTTGCGGAAATCATAGTAAGTTGAAGAGGTTCTTTGGACGCAAATGGATATTTTTCAGAAATTTCATTTGAAAATGCTGTGTCAGTATTTTCTTTAAGTTCTAATATTCCTTCAAAATCTAATCGAAATATAACATTGGTTAAAAAGTTTTTTTGGTAATGCATGATAATTCGCCTCTTAAGCACTTGATTACCACTATATACGAATTTACTCTCAAAAATCTACTTCTGCAGGAGGATGATATGATTAATCGAACTCAATAATCGTTAATGTTTAAAAAGATGTAAACGATTTCTCATGTTTCGTTTACATTTGGAAGAATATGTAAACAGAAATTAAAATTTTCCCTTTCCCAAAGAGCAGGTGTCTGATCTCAAAAGACATGTGCTTGGTGGGAAATGGCATAAGGCTGAGGGCAAAGAGCAGGTGCCTGGTGGGAAAGGACATAAGGCTGAGCTCAATGGTCATAAGGATGAGGGTACTAAACTTGAATCACTGGAATTTACCGAAGGCACAGTAATAGGTTCGAGTAAGATTGCCTATATAATCTTTGGCACAATTACACAGGAATTACACAGGGCAAAAAATCAGGGGAGGAGAAAATAACGCTAAGTCATTGATAAATATGGTGGGCCCACCAGGACTCGAACCTGGGACCAAGAGATTATGAGACGGATCAGTAAATCGTAATTTATTGATTTATATAGAAATTTACACCTGGGCTACCATTGCAAATAGCACCACTGAGCACAACGAAGCACAACTGATTCACGAAAAATTCACGAAGAATTTTTTTTTAAATATTAAAAAGCTGACAAGCCCAAGACAAATTCACGTGCTTCTTTAAGATCATCTGTTGAGGAAATATTTTTTTCTAGTACTTTTGCTACCCAACGCATACTTTTTTTGCCACTTATTGTTTTATCAAAACTTTCTAATTCTCCACATGGCACCAGCCAAAGCCCTACCTCTTTAAATTTACTTATAAGAGAATTTATTGCTACTCTTGCTTCTCCTGATGGAACTATACTAATTCCTGATTTTTTTGCATTCCACCAAGCAGAAGATTCTTTAATTATTTCTTTTATTTTTTTTCTATGAATTTTATCAATGGATTTTTTCTCTTCAATTTCGCACAGGATTTCTTTCAGGTTAGTAATAACATCCGTTATATTTAATGGCTTAGGGCTATTATCAATAGCTGATTTAACCTTGGTATAATCTGTTTTCACTTCACTCCATTGCCCACCTAAAGATTCATATAATTCTTTTGTTTTTGCTTCATCAGATAAAAGGTCAAAGTCAACAACAACGCGTGTGGGCAATTTAATTTTAATGAGGGCGCGCACAATAGTAGGAATACGATCTTTTCCTCCACATGATGTAAAAAGAATATCAGGTTTCTTTTTCGCATTATTAGATTTTGCTTCTTCCGCATCTTTTTCTTTTATATTCCTTTCATATAAAGTGTCCATCATTGCCGAATAAAAGCGACAATCTGCATCTGCTTCGCAAACAATTATCCCCTCATGAAATAATCCGTCTAATATATTAGAGAATTTTAGTATAGGATCAGCCCAAAGTTTTTGAATATCTTCTGCTGCAAGTTTGGAAGCATAATTTTTATTGCCTTTTCTGGTTATTCTAACAATAGTTAAATTACTGATATCTGTCTCTAAAATACCTCTTACAATATCTCCGCTATGTGTTGACACAATCAGTTGATTATTAGGGTGTTCTCTGGCTAACAGTAAGCCTAAGAGTTTAGCTTGTGGAGGATGCAAAAATGCTTCTGGCTCATCAAGCAAAGTGATAAATTTTTTCATAATGATAGTCTGAAGTAAACATCCTATAAAGCTTTTGATTCCATCACCTTGCTCATGAATTTTTGGAATATCTGCTAATTCTTTTAAATAGCCTTTAGAGACTCTATCTTCGCCACTCTTTTTTTCAGGTGCTTTCCCAAAATGTAAAGGTATAATGGAGCCAGCTCCTCTATTTAAAATTAAATTTTCACCAAAGGCTAATTGAATATATTCACTTAGCTGATTTTCTACACTGTCATCTTCATATAACACATGAATGGGATGTTGAGGAATATCTGATAGTACATCTAACGTTTGCGGGGGGTTGGTTATTGATAATCTACTCATTGTATCTACGAAAGTGCAATATAAACTCGTAGTTTCATGCAGACCGTTATCTAAATTTTGCCATCTTGCTATGGCTGTATTTTCTTGAACATTAACATTAAGTGTTCTTAAAAAGGTTAGACCATTGGGATCATTAAATTGTTTTGTATTGGAGTTAAGAAACTGTTGAATTAAAATTTGATCACCTTCTTGTATAAATTTAATTTGGCTTATTATTTTTCGAGATTTTTTGCTGGGCTCTGAACCAATTTGTAACGTTTGGAAAATTTCACGTAAAAAACTACTCTTGCCCGAATTATTAGGGCCGACAATTAAAGTCATCCCATTTTGTTTAAAAGCTATTTCATCATCACTGCTTAATGTCACTGAACTTAAAGAAACTTTAACGCTCATATATCTTTCACCTTAGCTGGATAGCACCCCATATTTCCATTTTTTTATCATTGCTCTGTATTTGTTAGTTTATCGCCCCTTCATTGCTCAACTCCGCCTCAATCTCCTCAATCGTCGGCAAGCTGCCTCGCAAATTATCTGGTAGTGATTGTGTAAGTTGTGTTTCCCATTCGGCAACGCTTATAGGTTGTCTGCTGTTACCTAGTGCATATTCTACCAGTACACGGTTTTTTTCACGTACCAGTAACAAACCTATTGTAGGCTTATCATCTGGATGGCGCAGTAAATTATCTACAGCGTGCATATACATACCTAATTGTGCGCCGTCACCTGGTTCAAAAGCACCTGCTTTTAATTCAATGACGACATAGCAGCGCAATTTGAGGTGATAAAATAGCAAGTCCGCATAATAATCTTGATCGCCCAGTTCTAAATGCACTTGTTGTCCGATAAAGGCAAAACCCTGTCCCAATTCAAGCAGAAATTTTTGTATGTGTAACATCAATCCATGTTCCAATTCAGCTTCACGGCGTGGGGCATCTGTGCCGAGAAAATCAAACAAGTAGGGATCTTTAAAAATTTGCACTGCCATATCCGAATCATCAGGGGGCAGTGTAGTGATAAAATTGTTCTGTGCCTTTCCGAAACGCAGGTGTGCCTGGGTCTCAATTTGCATGGCTAAAATATTACGTGACCAACCATGCTCATAGGCTTTGGTAATGTACCACAGCCGCTCTTCAGGTGTTTTAAGCTTATCCAGCAGGATAATATTGTGTGACCACGTCAATTGTGCAACAGCCTGTTGCACAATTGCGCGTTCAGGCCAAGCTGAGGCAAAAGCCCGCATATACTTGAGGTTTCGGGGTGAAAGGCCTTTCATTTCAGGAAATGTTTTATGCAGGTCAGCGGACAGGCGGTCAATAATTTTTGTACCCCATCCCTGAATGTTTTGTTTTTCCAGAATGCGTTGGCCGATATCCCAGTACAGCAAAACCATGGCGGAATTACTCGCCAATATAACCCGCAATCGTTCATGCTGAATGCGTTGTTTTAATTCAGTCAGCCATATTGAATAATCAGCTGGCAGTTCAGTGAGAGTTGGTGCAACTGGAAACATGACACTATCGCGATCAACACGCCCCCGCTGCTTTCTTTCAGGCAATTGTTTGAGCGACAATATTTTTTTATGAGAACGCATAGATCAACTCCTTTCATCATTGATAATAAATCATGCCACAAGATATCTGTATTCCCAAATAATTCAATGCAATCACATAAAATAAAGTCTGAATTTGACTGTCCTCTGGTTTCAGTGACAGTTTTTTTACCGAAATGCCCATAGAATGCGGTTAGACAGTATGCTAATTTGAAAATATCGAGGCGTCACTGCGGACAAGTCCCCAGTGACGCCTCTGGCTTAACTGATTTTTATGTCAACCACAGATAGCTGCTTTTGTAATAATTTTGCCAGATGATAAAGTGTTTCAGAAACATGCTCACTAAGTTGCATTGCCTGTTCCAATACATCGGTCAGTGTCCACAGGTAATGATGAATGACTTGAGCAGAAAGTTGATCAAAATCTGCAATCGTGACCACTCTGGCAAGCGCGTGCGCCTGCTGTAATTGAGTGTCTAATATTTCCTGAGAATTGATATGCTGGTTTATATCATCGAGCAATTGCGGTAAGCTAATAGTGTCCATAGACAAATTCCTATATGTTTGTTTGTGGAAAGTGCGGGCTAATGTATTGATAGTACATTGCCCGCGCGCTGTTTTCGTGCTTATTGGGAGTCATTCAAAAACAGTGTAGCGGTCCCAGAGAGGGGTTTGCAATAGGTCTGTGGGGCTTTGAAAGCCAAAAAACGGCTGACTAGGGTAAGCTCTCAGAAACTTTCGAGATATAAGGCTCGCTTCGCTCGCTTACCGCGCCTGCAAGTTCACCGCCTGTATAAAGTTTCACAGAGGCGCTACCACTGCCGTATAGGCTGCTTATTGGTGGCGGGATCATCAAAGAATACTGGCGAGTTAAGATTCATGGTTTTGTAACAATATTCACACATTTTTTTTCGCCATAGCCCCGCTGTGCCTTACTCGCGTACCGCTCGCCAAGACACAGCGGGGCTGCATCCAATCCAAAAAGAAGCACATCTTATAGCGCAACACTTTAATGCAACGGTTAAATAAACATCTATATTTGAGAACGGCATAAAAAATAGCATCTTTGCTTGTAGTGTCAGATCAAAAATGGTATAAAAACATCAGTGTTAATCTGCACCCATTAGAAAAGTTGCAGATTGCGCGCCCTAAGGGATGAAACTATGCAACTCGGATAAAAAGCACAAAAACCATTGAATAGGGCGCCCTCAATATGCTATAAAACACTATGTGTAGAGTTTATGGAAAAAGTCAGGTCAAAAGCTGGGCTTTTTTATTTGTATCATCTTATCAACACTCTTCTTGTGCAAAATGCACGAAATATAGTCAAATCAAAAATAGGGGTATTGTAGTGTAAATACAAAAATGGTATAAAAACACTAGTGTTGTTCTGCGCCCAAAAGAAAAGTTGCAAGTTTCGCGCTCCAAGGGGTGCAACTCTGCAACTCAGGATAAAACGAAAGCTTGACAACATCTAGATGAAATATGATATAAATAGTCATCGTTCGAAATTGCGTTTTTTCCCATAGAGCCCGACCAAAAGTCGGGCTTTTTTGTTTGTGTTTTTTATTCATCTTCTATTTGCACTTGTTGTTATCTGTTAATCCCTTTGTTTATCAAATCAATTTTTAATTTCACATTTATGAGTGAGGTATACCCATGTCCGACGATAAAAAAGCTGTTGAGGAAGTTGTATTGCGCATTGTCAGCCTTGAAGAATTTCTGGGTCTTAAATTGCCGCCAATAGAAAATCTTTTAGACCCATGGCTGGGCGTGCAGGGACTCGCGTTAATTTATGCGCCGAGAGGTATTGGCAAAACCCATGTCGCATTGGGTATTGCTCATGCAGTCGCATCGGGTGGAAGTTTTTTAGGCTGGAGCGCACCTAAACCACAGGGCGTATTGTATCTGGATGGAGAAATGCCAGCCAATATGATGCAGGAGCGATTAAAAGCCATCGTGGCAGCCAATAACAAAGCTGTATCCGCGCCCTTTAAAATTTTAACGCCGGATTTACAGTCTGGTATGTGTGTGCCCGATATTTCTACTATCAAGGGACAACAAGCCTTAGAGCCTTACCTATCTGATATCAAACTGATTATTGTGGATAATATTACGACGCTGTGCCGCAGCGGCAATGAAAATGAAACAGAATCATGGCGGCCTGTTCAAGAGTGGGCATTGCGGATGCGCGCATCGGGTCGCGCTGTTTTGTTCATTCATCATGCAGGTAAGAAAGGCGCACAACGCGGCGCAAGCGCCAAAGAAGATACTTTAAGTGTAGTGATCAGTCTTATTCGTCCTCAAAATTATTCTCCGGCTGAAGGCGCTGTATTTGAAGTCCATTTTGAAAAGGCGCGCGGATTGATGGGTGATGCTATCAACCCGTTTAAAGCCAAATTAGGCAAAGATGAAAATAATAAACAATGTTGGATAACAAGTAATGTTACGCCTGATAACCAAACATTAGTCAAAAAACTTTTCAATGAAGGCTATAAGCAAAAGGAAATTGCAGTAGAGTTAGATATCGATAAATCCACTGTCAGCCGCTATGTTCGTCGCGCGAAGCAGGAAGGCATAACGGAAACATAAGCCCATTCCTGAAAGTTTCAGAGTTGCACCCCTTAGCGCGCGAAACACGCAACTTTATTTTTTCAGCTTCAAAAAATCAAACTTTTTAACATTCCAAGCCCGACAGGTTTTTTAATTTGTCGGGTTTTTTTTGGAGAATAAAAATGTTAGCAAAATTAACTCGATTAATCCGCTTGCGAGATGTTCCTGCCTATCTCGGCATGGACAAAAACCGATTCAATACAGAAGTCAGGCCAAATCTGGTTGACATTCCTATCGGCAAACAGGGCATCGCTTTTGACAGATTTGCATTAGACGCATGGGTAGATCAATATATACAACGCAATGGTCGCCCAGGTGTCAACTCAAAAAGGAGACACTCATGGGGAAACAAAAAATCCCAGGGCTTAAGAAAATCGGCGACATTTGGCACATCGACAAACGAGTTGACGGCCGCCGAATTTGCGAAAGCACTGGAACAAGTAGTTTTAAAGAAGCGGAAAAATATCTCATAAAAAGATTGGAAGATATTCGTCAGGCGACAATTTACGGCGTCAGACCCAAACGGAGTTTTCGGATGGCAGCATTGAAATTTGTGCAGGAAAATCAGCATAAGCGGAGTATTTTATTGGACATTAGAATACTTAAAATGCTCGATCCGTACATAGGCGAATTGCCTATTACATCCATACACATAGGGACATTACAAGAATATATTGAGACAAGAAAAAAAGAGGGTGTGAAGATGCGAACAATAAATATGGGTCTACAGATTGTTCGTCATATCCTTAACCTTGCTGCAGGTGAATGGATGGATGAGTATGGTTTAACATGGCTGCCTGCTGCACCGAAAATAAAATTGCTGCCTGAGCCTGATAAGCAAAAGCCGTATCCGTTAAGCTGGGAAGAGCAGGGCAAGTTATTTGCTGCTTTACCTGAACACTTATATGAAATGGCATTGTTTGCTGTGAATACAGGTTGTCGTGACAAGGAAGTCTGTCGATTAAGGTGGGAATGGGAAGTGAATGTGCCTGAAATTGATAATAGTGTTTTTATTATCCCAGGTCAGTTTGTGAAAAATGGTCAGGATAGGGTGGTTATCCTTAATCGCATTGCCAAAAAAGTGATTGAAAGGCAACGCGGTAAACATTCAGAGTTTGTATTTACGTATAGGCAAAAGCCAATTGCGCGGATATTAAACAATGGATGGAAAGAAGCAAGGATAAAAACAGGACTATTGAAAGTGCGGGTACATGATCTAAAACATACTTTTGGCAGGCGGTTAAGAGCAGCAGGGGTTTCATTTGAAGACAGGCAGGATTTGTTAGGACACAAATCTTCACGCATTACAACGCACTATTCAGCAGGGGAATTAACCAGCCTGCTGGATGCGGCGAGTAAAGTGTGCGAAGAAAAAGCTTGCCAGACACTGACGCTTTTGAAATTGGTTGATCATCATAGAGGAGAGGGTCACGAAAAACTCACGAATCAGTTATATGTTTGAGAGTGAATTTAGAGTGAATCTCTTGAAAAGCCTTGATTTTACTGGCTTAAATTGGTGGGCCCACCAGGACTCGAACCTGGGACCAAGAGATTATGAGTTCTAAATAACCTTCTTTTAATAGGTTTTATCTAGTTTTAACTACTTTGAATTATTTTTAAAATCCCTTTAAAACAAAGGCTTTTATGGTTATAATGAGCCATCATAAGTTTTAAGTACTTTTAATAAGTTTTAATCCATTCTTCGACACATGCTCGACACAGGAGAAAATGGTGGGTATTACAAAAACATTCGTTGACAGGCTTATTTTACCCGAAAAAATAAAGTCAGGACGTACAGAACAGAAGCGATATTATGACGATAAGCTTACAGGTTTTGGGATCAGAGTCACTTCGGGTGGGACGAAAGCATTTTTTGTTGAAAAATCAATCAAGGGCACTTTAAAACGTATTACTATTGGTCAATATCCTGCCATAACAATAGAACAGGCTCGCAAAGAGGCTCAAAAGTTATTAGGGCAAATTGCTACAGGTATTGACCCTCTTGCTGAAAGAAAAGCCCAGAAAATAAAAAAATTACTCTAAGAGAAGTTTTTGAAGATTATATTGCGGCACGCAAATCACTTAAAGCTTCAACTGTCACAGATTATCACCGCGGATTAAATCAAGTTATTCCTGACTGGCTGGATAAACCGCTAACCAGTATTACCAGAGATTTAATTGTAAAGCGCCATTCCGAACATGGAGAAAGCAACAGTAAAGCGCGCTCTAATCTTGCCATGCGTCTTTTGCGGGCTCTTTTTAATTTTGCCATTCATCAATATCAAACAGATGATGGTGTATCATTGGTCACAGTAAATCCTGTTAAGTTTCTCTCGCATGTGCGCGGTTGGTATCGGATTGAAAGACGGCAAAGCGTTATCAAATCTCACCAGCTGGCTGATTGGCATGAGGGAATAATTACCAAACAGTTATCCTCATCAACAGGCGGGAATGTGGCAGGATTATTTTCGATTGGTTTTATTCACGGGAATGCGTCGTGAAGAAACAGCTTCGCTGCGATGGGAAAATATAGACATGAAAGCGAAAGTCTTTACAGCGATTGATACCAAAAATGGAGATTTTCATACGCTTCCAATGACTGATTTTATTGAAACATTATTTTTGCGTCGTTTAGAGGCTCGTCATAAGGACAATGATTTTGTTTTTCCTGCAGAGAGTAGTGCAGGCTATATCAAAGAGCCGCGTAAAGCCATGCAAAAAATAACACAGGTGTCAGGCGTAACATTTACCATGCACGATTTGCGCCGTACATTCACCACCACTGCAGAAAGTCTTGATATATCGGCCTATGCTTTAAAGCGTTTACTCAATCATAAAATGAATAGTGATGTTACAGCAGGGTATATCATCACGGATGTCGAAAGATTGCGTAAGCCCATGCAGCAAATTACAGATTATATTTTGTCGAAATGTTTAAATGCTGATATGAGCCAGGGAAATTAACACTAACTAACTTTTGCAGAACTGAAAAAAACGCGTGTCCCACTTGTCCCGTCTTGTCCCATTTCATAATTATTTTTGGTGTTTCCAAGGTTCACCGGGCAATAAACAAATCAATTTATTTTTAATCCAATTATAAGCCTGATCTATCGACCACTCATTTTTATCAGCAAGCAAAGCTAAAATATCATGCCTGAAATCATCAAAGCGGACTTTTTCGTGAAGGTTTTTTTCAAATAGGGCACGGGTGATGATTTGATTATCTTTTTCACTATGTGCCTGAAAGACACTGAGAACAATATTTGGATCAATCAAATTATTTTTAAGTACAATCCAAAGGTCAAATAAATCTCTCCCTTTTCGGCGTTGATAAAGGGCTCTTAATTTTGTGCCCATCAATTCATTTAACTGATAGGTGCGCAAAGCGGATTTCCCTGTAAACCACGAACTGGTCATAGAAAATTCACAATCCACGAAATCAAAAATATGAAAGTGTTCGGTGGTGTTAATTTCAATTTTTAATTTCTTCTGAGTATTGTCATTGGCATTATAGCGGTAAAACAATTTGGCAGAACGCTCAGTCAGTTTGCGTGCGGGTTCTCCCAACCAGTTTAATGCGGAGCGTATTTCATTGAGCATTTTACCAATGGGTTCTGGTTTGATCTGTACCAGATCAATATCTTCACTATAACGTGCAGCGGGTTTAATATAAAGTTTATGTAGCGCAGTACCACCTCGAAAAACCAAATTATTTTTTATGTGAATGTTTTCGTATAGCGAAACCAATGCACGGCTAATAATCAAGTCCTGTTCGACTTGATAGTCTTCCACCCATGGTACTTGTTGGCGCCATTCAGTTAAACAATATTCTGGAATCATAAATCACTTTCCACTGTCGCATTTTCAATAATTTTCCACGCTGTACTGCGAGGGGTCTCAGTAGATGATGCCAGACCTGACATCAGCGGAACATAGTCAACTCGTTTTTGTTTAATCAAATGTTTTTTTAATACCTGGGACAACTCAAGCGCGCCTATGGTTTCTAACAAATACCCCAATCGTTGTTTCCAAGCCAGAACTGTATCACTTTCCGCGAGTGTGCGTAATTTATTCGGTTTCATACCTTCATGCAATTCTGCCAGCACAGTTGCAATATGATTTAAGCCGCCTGCCTGATGCGGATAATTCAGCAAATCCATTGCTGTCCCTTCAGGTGTAGATACGTTTAGCTGACTTTTGGCAGTAGAAAAAGTTTGTATGGGCGTTTTTGCCAAGTGTCGATTAGCTATGAATTGAACTTTTACTTTTCCACATTCAACAGGCGGCCTGCTTCGACCTGCAATCATGACTTGAAAAATCTGTGCTGCCTGATGAGAAGCACCATGATATCGGGCAGCAGTCAGCAAACCCACGTAATAGGGACACTCCCAATAGTCCATAAGATAAGGAATAAAATATTCCGCTGGCAGACAGCCTAATATTTGATATTCGGGTGGAACAATCACATAAAAGCCCTTGGCAGGCGCAGCAAGCAGGTTTTTTGCTATAAGATGCTCAATTGAAGAATATATAGCTTTCAATGACTTACCTGTCGCAGCTTGCGCCTGTGTGATGGTAAAACTGCATTTACCTTGCCGGAGCAAAGTATTGATATAATCACTAAAAGACATAACGACACCAATACATTTTAACCCCTAAAATAGGGGACGAAATTAATTATAATCGTTTTTATTCATTTGAACAACGAGAACTTATATCTTATCAAAATGTTTAAATGCTGATGTGAGATAGAAAGATTAACTAATTTTTACAGAACTGGAGAAAACACTTGTCCCGCTTGTCCTTCTTGTCCCATTACCTTGAAAGGATGATTAAATAAGGCTTTTTGGCTTTTGGAGTATGGGACAAAAAAGATTTTTGGGCTTGTCCCATTGTGTCTTTTTTGTCCCAACATTATTTAATATCATAAAACAGTAACTTAAAAAATGCAGGCGTCATTCGAGAGATACCAAGTCCTGTGGTAAAATTCTTTTGCATTTTAACGACAGGGAGACATAAACGATGCAAGATGAAAAGCCAGCGCCAACTTCAACCACTCAGCTGCAAATTATTCCATACGACGAACTTAAAATGGGTGTTTTATTGGGAGGCGGGTCATTTGGAGAAGTTCGCAAAGCCACATGGAACGGAAAAGAAGTTGCCGTTAAAAAATTGTTTCTGACAATGTTCTCGGAGAAACTTAAAAAAGAGTTTGATAATGAAGCAGAGATAATGGCGAAATGCAAATCTCCCTATATTATTAAGCTGCATGGTGTCTCTATGGAAACAGGTAAAAATAATTCAGTGGGATACTTGATAGTGATGGAATACATACTCAGAGGTTCATTATACAATGTCTTACAAGATGAAAAGGAAAAAATCAGTTGGGATACCCGTTGGACAATTGCCATAGATATTGGCGAAGGGCTAAGCTATCTTCACAGCCAAGTCCCAACCATATTCCATAGAGATTTAAAAAGTCACAATGTATTAGTAACAGAAGATTATCGGGCTAAAATATGTGATTTTGGCGTATCAAAAATAAAACCTCAAACGAGCGGCAGCAGCGACGGAAGCAATAGAGCCATAGGCACAAGAAGGTGGATGGCGCCGGAATTGTTTAGCTTTGATCCGCGGTACACGAAAGCATCGGATGTTTACAGCTATGGCATGGTTTTATGGGAAATCAGTGCGAGAAAAAACCCCTATGCGCTCTATGAGGAAAAAGACGTCGGAGAACAGATAACAAAGGGCATAAAAGAAACTATTCCCCAAGATTGCCCTAAAGCATATGGTGATATCATAAATGAAACCTGGCAGGAGGCAGAAAAACGTCCAACCGCAAAAGAAATTGTTGACGATCTCACCAAAGCCAAACCAGTACCGCAGCCAGGCATAGACAAACTCAGCAACATCACTATAAAAACATCTGCTGCAAACCCGAAACCCATTATCAAGATGAATAGCGTCACCAATAAAGAACCCTCTTCTGATGAAGTCATCGAAGCCATCAAAGATTATTATAAAAGCCAGAGCGAAATTCAAATTGGCATCTCTGAAGATGAAACCATGTCAATTGAAGAAGGCTATATTAATTTGGCGATAGTCAAAGAAACGGAACAAAAAGAAAAGGAAAAAAAAGCGTTAGAAGAAACAGATGATAAATCCCATTCTCAAAAACTTTTCCATGATAACCGAAATATGAGTTATGAAGATATCTATGGGACTAAAAACGCTATTGAAGTAAATGACCTTTTTAAACCTGAAAAAGAAGAAAAAGCGTTTAACAGTATTGTATTATTAGGCAGAGCAGGCATTGGCAAAAGTACAGTTTGCCAATATATGGCTTATCATTGGGCAAAAGGAGATTTATGGAAAGAAGAAAAGTTTGATGTATTGATATGGATACCTTTACGTAATCTACTCAATTCAAAAGAATATCCTGATAACGCGGCTTCTCTTGCCGACGCTGTTTTTAATGAATGTCTTGCAGATGACCTTAATGGAGATAAACCTTTTGAAAAGAAGGCTTTTAAAGAAGCTTTCAAAAAAACTAATTCTCAAAAAAACGTTTTATATGTATTGGATGGCTATGATGAAGTTGCGCATATTGAACAGTTGCCAAAACAACAACAAACCTCACAAGGAAAGTTAATCCAGTTATTATTAACTCAAAAAAACATTATTCTGACTTCTCGTCCTCACTATATCAAACAAAATCCTTTTTACGGAGAAAACAAAAACCCGAGGCGCGTTGAAAATATTGGATTTTTAGATGAAGATATTGACACTTATATCGATAAATTTTTCAACCATTCAGAAGACATTCAAAATGAACAGGATAAAACAAACTACGCCAGGACGTTGAAAACATTTCTGAATGCCAATAGAAATGCAAAAGGCATGGCGCACATTCCTATTAATTTGACATTAATTTGCAGCGCCTGGAAAGCAAATTACGATAAAATAAAAGATAATAAAGCGCTTAATTTAACCTTGTCTACGCTTTATGCTGGACTATTAAATGCCTTGTGCAGTCGATATATCACAAAGTATCCTCCTAAAAATGAAAAACTTAATCTTTCATCAAATCCAAATTATCTGGAAGACAAAACCAATTGTTCGCCTATTTTAGAGATACTTAAAAAATTAGCTTTTGAAAAAATGCAAGAAAAAGACTTAATCATTGAGCAAAAGCAAATTCATCTTTTAATGAAAGAGGTTAAAGAAAAACTTACTACCGATGAAATTTCTTTAGATGACATATTAAACTTTGGATTAATTAAAGCAACGGAACCCAGTAAAAAGGAGAGCGCCTATTACTTTATTCATCTGACGTTTCAGGAATTTTTTGCCGCCTGCTATATAGCTGATCAGTTAAAAGATAATGCTGAAAATAAAGAAATGGCTGATTTCATTAAAAGCCATAAATACCATCCCCACTATGAAATTGTCTGGTGGTTTGTATCAGGCTTGCTGAAAGACGATAGCAAAGCTTTAGAAAAATTCTTTGATCTTTTAGAAGATAAAGACACCAAAGATATTGTAGGGTTGACACATCAATGTTTACTGATACGGTGTATGGAAGAATGTGAATCCAATGTAAAAAAAGAAAGCAAACAAGAATTTTTAAAAAACTTAAGTATTTGGGTAAAGTGTTTAATATACGAAAAAAACAATGCTTTAAATTCAATTTTGAACTATTTGACCATAAGTCCCATTATCTTCACCAATGAAGAAATCCTTGCAACACTCGGAAACTGTTTAAAAGATCAAGATGAAGATGTCAGAAGTTCCGCGGCAGAGGCTTTAGGCAATCAATCGGGCTTACCCGAAAATATCCTTGTGATGCTCGTAAACTGTTTAAAAGATCAAGATAAAGATGTCAGAAGTTCCGCGGCAGAGGCTTTAGGCAATCAATCGGGCTTACCCGAAAATATCCTTGTGATGCTCGTAAACTGTTTAAAAGATCAAGATAAAGATGTCAGAAGTTCCGCGGCAGAGGCTTTAGGCAATCAATCGGGCTTACCCGAAAATATCCTTGTGATGCTCGTAAACTGTTTAAAAGATCAAGATAAAGATGTCAGACGTTCCGCGGTAAAGGCTTTAGGCAATCAATCGGGCTTACCCGAAAATATCCTTGTGATGCTCGTAAACTGTTTAAAAGATCAAGATTGGAATGTCAGACGTTCCGCGGCAATGGCTTTAAGCAAGCAATCAGGCTTACCCGAAAATATCCTTGTGATGC
>Ga0206909_1036_pt1 | contig 30158 bp, 34 predicted proteins | sample Alteio_BWOrgHeat_76_FD_152943 | JGI IMG/M metagenome (GOLD analysis project Ga0206909, IMG submission 152943) | Enriched cells from forest soil in Barre Woods Harvard Forest LTER site, Petersham, Massachusetts, United States -... | ecosystem: Environmental > Terrestrial > Soil > Temperate forest >...
GATGTGCGAATTGATATTAAAGCAAGTGGGTAACGCAGGCACAGCAGTTGCAGATACCCAACTGAGTGAATTAGAAAAAAATCCGTGGAGACATGGATCGCATTACGACCCTAGTCCATTGGTGAAAAAAGCTCAGGAATACATCAAAAATTACGATAAATGGAGCGTTGATAAATGCAAGGAATACTGGCAAAAAGAAGTTGGCGGCGAACAAAGAAAATGTCCGGCGTGGCTGATATACGCATGGTGTGAAGAAGGCAAAGATGTGGCGTGGGTAGAGAAAGACCTGAAAAATATCAAGGTTATGCGTCAGTATGACAAAGGGCACGTCAAATGGTGGTTTGAAAAAGAATTCAATGGCGGTAAAGGAGTGGGTAGCAAGTGGAGTTGTGTGCGCGGAATGGAAGGAGGCATTAGGACGGATGTCGGGGCGGGGTGGAGAACGGTGAGCTATGGAGGACATGATATAGTAGTTGTTCAGAATGTAGGGCAAAAACGTGAGACCCTGAACAGTCTCCAAGCCAATTTATCCAGCAAGCATATCACGGTGAAGAAATAAGGACAATAGCCCCGTTCCAAACCACGTGAGGGCAGGAAATCGCCCTCGCGAATGGTCACGAAAGCAAATAAGATAAAGTAAACTGCTTAATGTTTGCCCACCAGAGCGCACATTGTTTGCAAAGCTTTTGATAAACTTGAAAAATGAGCGGCATTAAATATGCCATTCGCCATCTGTTTTTTGGTTTTTTTTGTTTCATGGATGAAAGAAGCTGACGAAATATATCAATCAAGGCGGTTAATTCAACTGCTGCATCAAAGCATTGCGCCATAAGATGTGCGTCTTTTTGGATGGGATGCAGCCCCGCTGTGTCTTGGCGAGCGGTACGCGAGTCAGGCACAGCGGGGCTATGATGAAAGAAAATGTGTGGACAGCGTTACAAAACCGCGAAGCTTAACTTACCGGCATCCTTTGATAAGCCTGCCGCCAATGAGCAACCCATACGACAGTGGTAGCGCCTCTGTAAAACTTTATACGGGCGATGGGCTTGCAGGCGCGCTGCGCGAGCGAAGCGCGCCTCATATCTCGAAAGCGCCTGACAGCTTATCCTGATCAGCCGTTTTTTTGCTTTCAAAGCTCCACAGACCTATTGCAAACCTCTCTCTGAGCCCGCTACACTGTTTTTGAACTACTGCCAATAAGCATGAAAACTGCGCGCGGGCAATGTACGTTAATACACGGCCCGCACTTTCCACAAACAAACATATAGGAATTTGTCTATGGACACTTTAAACTTACCGCAATTGCTTGATAATATAAACCAGCAAATCAATTTTCAGGAAACATTGGATACTCAGCTGCAGCATGCGCTTGCCAGAGTCAGCGCTATTGCAGATTTTGATCAGCTTTCTCCTTTGGTTATTCATCATTACCTGTGGACATTGACCGAGGCGCTGGAACAGGCCCCATACAGATTAGCGATCTGCTTTCTGAGGAACTTTGCTATCTGTCAAAATCAGTACAAAAACATATTTCGATACTCAATTGACGAAGATGAGCCTGCATAAAAAATATGCAGGCTCATTGGCGCTTGTGCTAAACTTCACCAGTCGCACCTAAGCCACTGGTTTATATTCACAAAAACCTGCCGCCAAGCAAAAAATTCAATAAACTGCCAATCTCAATAACCCGCTCGCCACAATCCAGTTTTTAATTTTGATATTTTTTATTGATAGAAAAAAGGAGATTTTATGCAAGAGCAACCAAAGTCACAAAAGACCGCAGCAATTTTTTCTGAGGAATCTCCCAAAGACGAAGCCGCGCATTTTTTTATCCAGATGAAAGACCCGTTGATAAGACAATTTGATTTAAAAGTAACCAGCCGTTTGAGCGCTACCTGCACATCACTTTATGGAATATTCAAAAATGATATACTTATAAAAAAATTATTGCATTTTACGGTATTAGGCAGATTAGACCAAGTTGAGAACATTTTGAAAGTACATCCTGAATTAGCTTTGAAAAGAGCTACGATCACAGATTTATCAGACCGCACTTTTTATAATATTACAGGATTGCAGTATGCGGCGTGGGCATTAGACATAGAGATGTGCGAATTGATATTAAAGAATGTGGATAATGCAAGCACAGGGGTGGCAGACACCCAACTGAGTGAACTGGAGAAAGATCCCTGGGGTCATGGATTGCATTACGACATTAGCCCATTGGTGAAAAAAACGCAGGAATATTTCAATAATCACAGAAACTGGACTGACGATAAATCCTGCCAATACTGGCAAAAAGAAGTCGGCGGCGAACAAAGGAAATGTCCGGCATGGCTGATATACGCGTGGCGTGAAGAAGATGAAGAAGGCAAAGAGGCGGCGTGGGTAAAGAAAGACCTGAAGAATATCAAGGTTGTGCGTCAGTATGAAAAAGGACACCTCAAGTGGTGGTTTGAACAAGAATACAATGGCGGTAAAGGAGTAGGAAGTACCTGGGGGTGCATACGAGGCGAGCGGTGGTGGGGCGTGATGGTGGCCGGGTGTGATGGGTCGTCGGTATGGGAGGTGGGGGCTGAGAGAGTGGTGCATGATGTAATAGTTGCTCAGTCTGTAGCGGCAGATCGTCCCGAGGCACTGAACAGCCTCAAAGCCAAGCTATCAAATAACAATACCATGGGGAAGAAACTTGGGCAATAGCCTTGTTCCTAACCACACGAGGACGGGTTTCCACTCTCGCGAATAAATTTTGATATTTTTTAATTTCATAGAAAAAAGGAGACTTTATGCAAGAGCAACCAAAGTCACAAAAGACTGCATCAATTTTTTCTGGGAAATCTCCCAAAGATGAAGCCACGCATTTTTTTATCCAGATGAAAGACCCGCTGATAAGACAATTGGATTTAAAAGCAACCAGTCGTTTGAGCGCTACCTGCACATCACTTTATGGACTATTCAAATATGATGTGCTTATAAAAAAATTATTGCATTTTACGGTATTAGGCAGATTAGACCAAGTTGAGAACATTTTGAAAGTACATCCTGAATTAGCTTTGAAAAGAGCTACGATCACAGATTTATCAGACCGCACTTTTTATAATATTACAGGATTGCAGTATGCGGCGTGGGCATTAGACATAGAGATGTGCGAATTGATATTAAAGAATGTGGATAATGCAAGCGCAAGCGTTGCAGATACCCAACTGAGTGAACTGGAGAAAAATCCCTGGGGGCATGGAGCGTATTACGACATCAGTCCATTGGTAAAAAAAACGCAGGGGTATCTCAATAATTATAATGGCTGGGATTACGATAAATGCTGCCAATACTGGCAAAAAGAAGTCGGTGGAGAGCAAAGGAAATGTCCGGCGTGGCTGATATACGCGTGGTGTGAAGCAGGATACGATGTAGCTTGGGTAAAAAAAGACCTGAAGAACATCAAGGTTGTACGTCAGTATGAAAAAGAACATCTAAAGTGGTGGTTTGAACAGGCCTATAATGGAGGCCTGGGGGTTGGAAGTACATGGAGTTGCCACAGAGGACCCCGAGATCAAGTGCAAGGATGGAGCGGATACGGAGAAATGAAGAGGAACACGGGAAGGATAGTGGGCGATCGAGAATGTCAGTATGTAGTGGCGCAACGCCCCGAGGCACTGAACAGCCTCAAAGCCAGGCTGTCAAATAACAATGCCACGGATAAGAGACATGGGCAATAGCCCCGTTCTGAACCACACGAGGGCGGGTTTCCGCTCTCGGGAATTAGTCGTATAAAAATGCGGGTCAGATAGAATTTCCCACAATCAGGTTTAACCTCAAACCTCATTGCGCGGCAGGTTGAATACCACCGATTCGCCCCGTTTTGACTGAGTGTAAAAGTCATGGCTCGGACTGATCAACGCCATTCATGGTTAAAATATGTTTAATAAATGATACTGATTTTATTAAACCCCTCATCTTTTTTTCATGCGATGGCAAAGATGATGCCTGTCCCGCGAACGGGATATATGCCGATTTGATAACTGTGTTCGGCGTTCACAGAATACTGGCGTGTATCAAACAATATTCAATTATATTCCTATTTTTTATTGGAGCCAAGAGTTTTCATGCGTTTTCGGGCGCAAAATAATTCATGCTGTAATCGGCTGTTGCGTTTATCTGATTTTTGGAGTTTTTGAAGCAAGGTAAGATAATATTCCTTAAGTTCCTGATATTCCTTGTTTGAAACGGCAAGTTTTTGTTCCAAATCAGATAGTATTTCTTTTTTATTAAGTTCAAAATCTTCTCTTTCTGCCCTAAGATTTTTTATTTGATAATTAAGGCTGCCCATCTTGTCGAGATGGATGCTTTCAAAATGTATAATTTGTGCCGCGATTATTTCATTCGCATTTGAGGTAAACATGGAATAGGAAACGTAAAAGCCATAACCAAAGCAGATAAGCATTATAAGTAAACCATAAACAATATCCATTATCTTAAATACACCTCTGTAATATCAGGACGAAAATGCCCGAGCAGTTGGCTGACAATGCCAAGGGCGGTTTCATAGAAATAACCGCGCTGCTGCAGTTCATTCATGCGCTGCTGCGCAAAGCTGTGGCGCAAGCCATGTGCGCCATGCGACCAGCCTAATGTGCGTTTACATGCTGCAGAAAAGCTATTTGACCAATCCTTGCCGCCGCCAATATTGTAATGTTGTTGATAGTGAATATTTCTATCTTTTATGATTATCGGCGAATGTCTCAGATTTTCTAATTGGGCAGCCAATGCTTTGGGTATTAATGCCTCCCGAATTAATCCGCCTTTGCCAATAACAGTATAAAGTATGCCTTCTTTACCGATAAACCGATTGGATGACCATTGGCGGTGTTTGCTGGCTGATCGTTCTGTTTGGAGTCTCAAGGTCAATAATTCATGCGCTCTCAGTCCCGCAGTATAAGCGATTTGTGTGGCTAATTGATATTTTGGCGTTTGGGCTTTTGAGATAATCTCAATCTGCTTTTCTGTATAGGCTCGGCTTTTGAGAGTCTGGCTTAATTCAGATTTGATAATCGGCAATTTGACGCCCAGATGAAGCTGTACCGCCTGACGTTCCTGATTCAACATTTTTTGACTGACCGACTGCCCGCGCAATTCCAAGTATTGGATTGCTGTCTCTGTGTTCAGATTTTTTAAATCTCCCAGGCGGTTTTCCTGTATCCATTTTGTGATGCGGGTCAGCGCCTGCGTATAATTTCGGGTTGTGCCAAGGCTGTGTATTTTTTGTTGCGCGGGTTCTTTATTTTCCTTGTGCGTATGGCGCGCGGTATTGATGCCTAATTTTTGTTTGATGATATGTTTAGCCTGTGCCGCTGGCTTTCTAAAGCTTGGCATGATTATCCGCCTCAGGCAGCTTTGCCAGATATCGCATGACTGTGGTATGAGAAACTTTGATGCGCTTTTTTTGTCTGAGCCATAAAGCGATATCATGTAAGCTGGCGCCGGCTTTTTTAAGTCCCACAATTTCTGTTCGAAATTTGAGAAGCCGCGATTTTCGATAAGTTTGTTGGCGCATAATTTTGCGTTGTTCTTTCAAGGCGCTTAATTCAACTGCTGCATCAAAGCGTTGCGTCATAAGATGTGCTCCTTTTTGGATTGAATGCAGCCCCGCTGTGTCTTGGCGAGCGGTACGCGAGTCAGGCACAGCGGGGCGATGGTGAATAAAAATGTGTGAATGGTGTTACAAGGATTTCGATTTGATCGTAAAGCCGTAAATGCAGAACAATCAAAATTTTACGTTTGCTAATTATTAGAAATTCTGTAAAATGCGGTATTATTCATTCGTGAATTTTTCGTGAATCAGTTATGCTCAGTTGTGCTCTGTCGTGATATTTGCAATAGTCACACAGGTGTAAATTTATATATAAATCAATTACTTATAATTTATGGTTACGTCTCATAATCTCTTGGTCCCAGGTTCGAGTCCTGGTGGGCCCACCATACTTATCAATGACTTAGCAAGAATTTTGTAAAACAAGAATATTGGCGTGTCGAACATGTGTCGAAGTATGGCATAAAACTCCGGGGCTTTCCCACTTTAGGGAGCAACTTATATCAAGCCCAAATATTATTCGGTATTCAAGAAATATGAGACTATTTTGTTATAATTTAGTAAAATTAGGTTTTTTGGCGCATTGATAATATACAGCTTACCCCTTCAAGAAGATTAAATCAGGGTTTTATACAGATTCAAGGAATTTACCGGTGAGCTTTCTTAAAAAAATACAGGAATGCAACGGTTTTGATGCTGGTCAATTTTTTGATTTCGTCGTTCAAAATCAAAGGGTTGGGTTTATTGCGAAAAACAAAGTAGATACTCTTTTGGAACATAAAAATATCTTCAATTTTTTCAATAATAAAATTGTGTTAAACCCAGACTTAAATACCTATGAAAAAAGAACAAAAACGATTAAAGATGTCGTTCTTCTGCTTCAAGAAAAAAAACTTATTTCAGCATGGGGGGACGAATCTTATGCAGTTTCTTCAAGCTTTAATCATAAATCTTATTTCAGTATTCCTCGCTGTGCCGCCGCGTTTTTTGGTATTAAAACTTACGGCACTCACCTCAACGGATATACCCGTAAAGACGGTAAAATATGGGTATGGATAGCCAGGCGTGCGCTTCATCTCAAATTTTTGCCAGGTAAGCTTGATAATCTTGCCGCAGGTGGACTTCCTGCCGGAATTTTACCCGATCAGAATATGGCAAAAGAAGCCCGGGAAGAAGCGCAGCTTTCTTCGGAACTTCTCCATAAAATGCAGCCCAAAAGTACGGTTTCTTATTTCCTTGAAACCAAAGAAGGCGCGTGCCCGGATACCATGTTTGTTTATGATCTGGAACTGCCGCCTGAAACCATTCCGACACCCAATAAAGAAGAAGTCGAAGATTTTACACTATACCCCATTGAAGAACTCTATAAAGTTGTGAATGATTTCGATAATTTTAAATATAATGCCACACTGGTCATGATAGATTTTCTGATCCGGCATTCAGCAATAACTCCACAAAACAAAGATTATTTTGAAATTGTTCATCAATTACGACAACCCAAGTTGTTTTAATCAATCCTGAAGGATGAACTTTTGAATTTATTCACTGAGATGTAATCAGAGCGGCGTTTGCCTGTCATACGATTTTATAATAGGATGAGTATTAAATCTTTAGGCATAGGGAATGCGAATGATTTCAGTAAATTTACTTCAAAATACATACATTGATAATCTTATTAAAACTCAATCTTTGGTTTCCATATTTTTTCTTAATTATAGTATCCGTCTAAAAGACTATTTGATCACTCACAATGAAGAAACTATTTTTTGAGGCTGGGAAAAATAACACAGTTGATCTACAAACATAAAATTAGCACCATTGTGTTAAGATGGTTTTCTCAACATGCTAAACTTTATCATTTTGATTATACGGCGGTAATTTTATGTCAAAACCTATTTCTCAAAATGAATTAATAGCAATATTACATCAGGGACTGATCGAAATGGGTCTACCATTGGATCGTCAAAAAGAGATGCAATTAATTCGACACATTGAGCTTATTGCCAAATGGAACAAACTATTTAAGCTCACGTCTATTCGTGATTTAGATACTATGGTTATCCGCCATCTTTTAGACAGTCTGTCTGCGCTTCCTTACATAAAAGGTCAGACAATTCTTGATGTCGGTACAGGCGCAGGTCTTCCTGGTATTCCATTAGCCATTGTCATGACAAATCGTCAATTTACACTTCTTGACAGCAGCCACCAAAAAACGCGATTTCTTCAACAAACCTGCTATCAGATGCGGTTGCATAATGTTCATGTTGTGCACAAATCTGTAGAGGACTACTACCCCGACGCTTTATTTGATTCAGTGATTTCCCGCTCTTTTGGGACATTACGTGATTATATAACCCCGAGCCAATATCTGGTCAAACCAGGCGGTCAGATTCTTGCCATGAAAGGCATTTATCCTTTGACAGAATTACAAGATGTTGCGGTACCTTTTAAATTGATAGAAACATATCCGTTAAAAATATCACAATTAAATGCCGAGCGGCATTTGATTGAATTAAGCTATCAACCGGAAATGCGCAAGGAAACGGCAAACGCATAGAAGTTTGGAAGTTTGATTTCTGGAGCCAATATCGTTGTATTGAAAAATTAACAGAGAAATTTGTGTTTAACTATTGGGGTTTATTGATATTAAAATTAAACAGGAACTCCTCATCAGATGAACTATACTCCTGTATTTGTTTAATTTGTTGAGGGGTTTCGCCTTTATTATTTTTAATATTTGGGTCAGAACCAAGTTCAATTAATAAATCATAGATATTATGCGTATCATCTCTTGCTACAATATGCAGCGGGGTATCACCTTCATAGTCTGCTGCATTTGGGTTTGCATCATATTTAATTAGTAATTTTATTATTTTTTCTACATCTGCTATGCCATAATTGTTGTAATTAACAATTTCATGCAAGACAGTGAATTTGTTGTTGAATTTTTCGACTTTTTTTGGTTTTTTGCTATTTGCAGATGCAAATATGGAAAATATATTTGAAGATGTGATCCTCTGAGAATCGTTTTCACAAAATCCTGGAAAAAAAGTCTGAGAAAATTCTTCAGCAACTTCCGGAAATTCCGGCAAAGCGACATCCAATGTATCTTTAATAGCTGTTTGCACCAGATTTCGAAAAGAATAAGTTTTTTTTGTGCTTAAGCCCTGATTCCAATTTGGATTGGCGCCATAGTGCAGCATTAATCCAATGGTTTCTAATGAACAAGAAGTTACTGCTATACCCAGTGCAGATATTCTTCGTCCTGTATATTGATTGTCTAATTCCGTATATTCCCATTCTGCACAATTTTCAGGAGGATAGATAAAATTAGCATCCGCACCATGTTTCAGTAAAATTGCAATTTCAGTATCGCAACCTCCTGTGAGAATGGCATTTATAAATGCGTTATTGATAGATAACAGATCAGGCTTTTGAGATAAGGTCAAAATCAGGATTTCTTCATTTTCTTGATAAGCGGTTCCAGCAAGAAAAGCATTTAATATTTCTTGTGGGATAGGTTTTTTGAAACAGGATTTTAATCTTTTGATGCGTTCAGTCAAGGAAGCATTATAATCCATTGTGATTAGCTGTAAATCCTCTAATTTTAATGGCTGCGGTAAACCGACGCATTCCCAGTGTTTTATAATAAATTTTTTAAGAAAGTCATAATCACGATTGCTATCCAACCACAATGCCCCAAGTAATGCTTCCATTGCATCCGATAATACCTTGTCATTATACCTGACATTATTGTGAATTTCTTCGCCATATCCAATAATCATAAATTTATTTAATTTCAATCGTCGGGCAACAGTTGCGAGAGGCCCCTTATTATTTACATATTTTGCAGTTTCAATTGTGAGTTTGCCTTCAGTGGCGTCGGGAAAATGTTCTAAAAGAATATCACCAATCACCAAATCGAGTATTTTATCTCCGATAAATTCTAGTTGCTGAAAGCTTTTTAGACTGTTTAATTGTTTGCCTTCATTTAAAGCGGATTGGCGCGTGAGCGCTTGCAGAAGTAAATTTTTATTTTTAAATCTATAATCAATAATTCGATAAATTTTTTCTTCATCATCCAGACTGTTAAACATAAGACTTCCTCAATCAATCATGGTTGTTAATAATACACAATATGCGCGTCTATTGGCAGGGTGCGGTCGATAGGCGATTTTGAATTTATCCCTTATCTGCTGTTTTTATCCTTTATTTTTGCCACGTTTTTCTTAAATTTTGTTTTTTTCGCTTGTCCCCTTTGTCCCTCTTGTCCCATCGCCCTGATAGCCTTATAAATCAAGGGATTTGCTTTTTTAACTGCGGGACAAATCGCTGTTTTTAATTTGTCCCATATCTGATTTTTTTGTCCCTTAATTTTCCCAAAGCCCAAGCGTGAACAGATAGCAGCGGGACCGCCCAATCCGGGAAGATATTTGCGGCGATAAGGGGTATTGTCTTTGTCTGTTTTAATCCAGACTGCTTCAATGAGAAATTTGCATACTTGCCGATATTCAAATCCGGTGCAGATTTCATTTCTGAAGACTTCGGGCAAAACATAATAATGATGAATATTATTTTCTGTTTTTTTAAATTCTGCACGATTAATTGTAGGAGGGATTGACGGCACTCTGAAAATCTTTGTGTCGCTGCTTCAATTCCAGATTCAGTCACCAGTAAAATCAACTATCTAGCTGATATTCAAGAAAACAAGAGTACCCACGTGTCGAATAATGGGGGCTTGGGTCTTTAGGTCTTCATAAATCGTCATATACAGGCAATCGACTCTTTTCAGTGAGACATGCTACTTTGTTTGAGATATTCTTACGGTTTAAAGAGGGTATAAAGAAACAGGATGAAATTCACAAAAGGAAAAAATTTATGGAAAAAAATGATGAGATTATTTTTCAAGAGGAGCAAAAAAAAGCGTATGGCTGACTCAGAGAAATCTAGTTGTTCAGAAAAACCTGCAATCGAAGATTGCTTTTCTGTTAAGGAAAGAATTGTCAAACGTATTCATGATCTTATAAAAGATAGCTCTCTTTCGGACTCCTTTATTATTGCCATTACAGGTGAATGGGGATCTGGAAAAACTACTGCCATGAATTTTCTTCGCGAGGAACTTAATAAAGAAAATATTCTTATTGAATTTGAACCTCTTCTTGAAAAAAAATTTAAAATCGATGAAATAATGGAATCATTTTATCTTAAACTTTATTCATCTCTGGAAAAGGATGATAAAGCTATTGTTAAAAAATTATTTAAAAGTCTTTTAATCCTTTCACGTTCCAAGCTAGAAATACATAAAGAAATTTCAGCAGGTATAGCTACAGCTGGCGGAAGTATTGAATATAATTGGGGAGAAAATGTTGATAAGTTAATGGGTCTATGGGAAAAGGAAGCCCCGAAGTTCTTTTCAGAACAAATATCCGAATTAAACATCATATTGAAAAAAAATAAAAAAACTTGTGTTTTTATAGATGAAATAGACCGCCTTCCAGCAAAACAGATTATTAATTTTTTAATGTTTGCTAGGTTACTTGAGGTGTTTAAAAATTTAGTCTGCATTATTTGTATTGATTATGAAAGAGTTATGGAAAAACTCATAAAAGAAGGCGAGCTTGGTTTGGGAAGCTACAGTTCCGCACAATCCTACATCGATAAACTTTTTCAATATAAGTTTCATGTTCACCATCGTGGAGATCAGAAAATATTATTTGCGCAGGGAAGATTAAAGAATCTAGGTATTGACAAAATATTTGACGAATTTTCTGATAGCAAAAAAAATACGGACTACGCGAACAAATTTGAAAAAATAATAACTTATCTTTCAACAATAAGGCAGATTAAAAAATGGTTATTATCAATACAGCTCAATTATGCTCTGATCGAGTCTCTTCCAAAAAATTCTGATTTTATTTCAAATGTATTAGTTTTTTTTGGTTTTATTGCGCTTATTGTTAAGCATCCAGTCATAGTTGAAAATATAACAAAAAATATAGACATATTTTTGATGCTTGATTTTAATCCAAAACATGGCGATCCGTTTCAATTTAATAAGGATAGTACGGAAGAAGAAAGATGGATTGCTCTTTCCGGCATAAAGAATACAGATATTATCCAGAAAGTTTTCAATAAGCAGCTTCAAAAAAAACTAAAAGAAACATTTATTTGCCAAATTCCCTCAGATCACTTAAGCGAATATTTCTTAAAAAAATTCTTTAGTATAATTCCAAAAACTATAATCCTTGCATTTTTTGAGGGATATCTTGATAAAAATTTATTATATCTCTATAACGATTTTTTTACAGATAAAGTAGATTCTGTGCTTGAATATCTGATTACAGAAAACTCGAAAAAAGCATTAAACTTGGCTTATGATTTATCAGCCGCCATTTCTAAAAATCCCGATAAAAGTAAAATTAAACCATCCATAGAGCTAATTAATAAACTAACAAGAAAAAAGGAAATGAAGTTCGGAAATATTTTCGCGATATCATATGATCTTTCCTATTACAAAATAGCTCTATTCTTACTGAATTGTGTCAGCAATATGGATATCGTAATTAAAGAAGCTAATATTGATTTATCTGAACATTATGTTGGCATAATTCTTTATTTATTTAATATCAAAAACGAGAGTGGTATATATAAATTGTCTAAATTTAAAGGCTGTACTGAAATCGATATAAATAATAAAAACTTAAATAATATAATATTTAATGGTAAGCTCATTAAAGATTTTGATGAAGAAACAGTTGTTGCGATCGTCAGTAGCTGGATTAACAAAGTCCAAAAAAAATTAGGAAAATTAGATGCTGAAGATTTTACACAGGAAAACATTATCAGTGTTTTTTATCGTTATATCCAATGGAATACGATGTTAAAAGAAAGTGAATCTCAAACGGAAAAAATATCGTCAACAGAATCTTCAGAATTCTTATCCTGTGTAGCAAAGAAATTCTTGCTAAAGATGGATGTGCCACAAGTAAAAGCATTTCTTGGCCTGCTTCTAACAGAATGCGCTAAATTCTTAAACCCATTGGCTGGTGTTACAGATGAGTCTAAAAATCCTTTGAAAATTTTATTTGGTGGCGATAAAGATTTAATCAACACTATTTCAAAATTTATAGAAAAAGACAGTGATATTCAATATGCTGATGCTTTTAAAGAATGTGTTGCCTTACTAAATGTAAAGGATAAAAATTCTGAATAACAAATATATACACGTTTTTTTGCTTGTCCCATTTGTCCCTCTTGTCCTATGGCTCTGAAAGCCTTATAAATCAAAGGTCTTGTGAATTTAACTGCGGGACAAATCGCTGTTTTAAATTTGTCCCATATCTGATTTTTTTGTCCCTTAATTTTTCCATAGCCCCGATGTGAATAAGTAGCAGCGGGACCGCCCCAGTCCGGGAAGATATTCGCGGCGATAAGGGGTATTGTCTTTATCTGTTTTAATCCAACCTGCTTCAATGAGAAATTTGCACACCTGCCGATATTCAAATCCTGAACAAATTTCATTTCTGAAGACTTCGGGCAGCACATAATAATGGTGAATATTATTTTCTGTTTTTCTAAACCCTGCGCGGTTAATGGTATTCGGATTGACGCTGTCTATATCTGAAAATCTTGCATCGCCGTGAACTTCAAAAAAGCTTTTCACTTGAGATAAAACAGCAAGGCGCTCCTGATTGCCAATCGTACCCCTATATTCGATCCATGATTGAAAACATCGGGAGACTGATTGCTCTGATTCTCTTTCTGGCCAGCCGGTAATTTGATAGGCTGTTGCCAGTTCGCCGGCAGCTGCAATCAGCGCAAATCTTTCACACACGCGATGCACCTGACCGCTGGCATTGAGCGGTAAATTTTCATACAGAAATTTTTTACAGGATTTTTTAAGAATAGCTTGCTGCTGTTCCCAATGAGATGATGTTATCTGCTTTAAAAAATCCATTAATGGCGTTCCGTAATAACGCTGCGTATTTTCGAGTAATATCTGGCTTAAAGCAGCACCTGAACTTTGGCTGTGCAGATTTTCAAAGATGCCATGCCCTTGTTCGGCATCGGTTGAAATATCCACAAGACGGACTTGTTGACCCGCTTTTATTTTTTTGCCGACTTCACTTAAATGTTGCGCAAGACCGATTTCGCCTGCTGATAAAAATAATAACCGCCATTCGTGTCGAAAGCGGGCATGTCCATGTTTGTTTGCCCTGGCTTTGCCCATGCCATTGGCAAGCATATAGGCGATCTCCCCTGCTTCCCTGGGATCAATTTGAGATAATTCATCGAGTATTAAGAGCGTATCCGAACGCAGTGATGCAAGTGCCTCCAAACCATTGGTGGTGGCGCGCCAGCGGCTTAAATAATCGGATGCACCGAATACGGATGCGGCAACGCGTAATACTGTGGTTTTGCCTGTGCTGGATTCACCCACAAAATGAATGCCGCCGGATTCGGCATCAACCAGATTTAATACCATTGCCGCAAACGCACACGAAACCGCCAGTATTAATCGTGAGTTTCCGATACATAATCTGGCAACGTTCTCTCGCCATTCTTCAAGCGTGCCTGATTGTTTATAATCAGAAGTGTTTATTTCAGATTGGTAAAGCACTTCTTCTGTGGTTTCTCCTATGGTGGCATGAGGCAGTACAAAAACTTTCTCATACCAGCCTGTTCGATTGACACAGCGTGCACGGGAATTTGGCTTGGTGGTGGTAATATATTCTGTCAGTAAATTCCTGGCTTTATGTGAAGAAGCAATCTCAACACCTAAACGCAGTAACTCGCCCCGCAATTCTTCACCGCTCCCTTTCAACATTTCCATCGGCATCGCCCAGCGGTGCAACAATCCGTCAGCATCATAAAATTCCAGCAATCTCCCCCAATTTTCAGAAGATTTATCACGAACCAGGGCTTTAACCTCCAAAGTTGAGCATATCCAACGGCAATTATCGTCTGCATGATAAAATACGCCTTGAGAATTGACTGTAAAATAGGCTTGCGAAATATTTTCAGCTTGATTATTTGAAGATGAAATAGAGACAGGAGAAATCAGCGGCAGGTTTTCTATATCCTTCACAGCCGCTTCAGGATGAGCATCTAACCAATCAATACAATCTCCTTTTGGCGGTAAATTTAATTGCTGAATATCAACCCATTGAATATTACAATTTTGTGTCTTTAACTGTTGGGTAACTGTCTCTGCATAATGTTTTCCCATATCATCATTATCTGGCCAGATAATGATTTTTCTATTATGAAGCGGGCTCCAATCAGTATTTAAAGCGCTTTTTGCACTGCCAGAAGTCGTTGCAATCAATCCAAATTTAACTAAAAAATCAGCACAATATTCTCCTTCTACAATCCAGACTGTTTGATGAGAGGTTGATGAATTTACAAGTATGGATAAACAATAAAGCGGTTTTTTGTTGTTGGAAAAATCAGGTTCACTGAGTAAATATTTATTATGAGTAAGATTAAAATGCAGTGGTCGTATCCACTTCTCGCCTGTTTCTGGATGTTTAAGGCGAATACGCCAAAAAAGCGGATTGCCTTTTTCATCCTGATATTCATGTAAACCTTGAGGTTTAAATCCCTTGGAGGTCATGGAGACTGAAAATTTACGCGCTGCCTGTCTGACATCTTTGTCTTCAAGCATCGCGCCACGCTCCAAAGAAATTCACAGTTTCAATGAAATTCAGGCGATAACGCCGCCTATGAAAATCAATGATATCTCCTCCTCGTGCCTGACAGCCAAAACAGAAAAATCCGCCTGTTTGAAGATTGAGGCTCAGGCTGGGTTTATGGTCTTCATGAAAAGGACAACACACAGAAGTCCACTCAGGCTTGATTTTTAACTGAGTAAATTGCTGAGTATAATAATCAATAACTTTTGGCAGTAAGCTTTTATCAAAACAGCGGCGTTTATTATTCTTCACTTTTATCTTCCTCTAATAGGTTTCCTGTAGTTAATTCTGTTTCTTCTTTTGTTTCTTTGAGTTTTTTCGGTCTTTTGGGTTTTTTAGGATATTGCGACGTAGAGAACAAAACAGGATGTTCCGCTAACCATTGCTGAATATCACATTTATAGTAACGCACCAAACGCCCCATTTTACGAAAAGGCACACCTGTTCCTGCCCAACGATCCCGCTCCACTGTAAAAATCGAACACCGCCGAACCGCGGCAACAGTTGCCTGTGAAAACACAGTATCATCAGGTGCTGTTTCATAGTCTTTCATAAGTAATCGTATTTCTTCCGGTTTCATCCAACTACCTCCTGGCTATTCAAAGTCAGCCTCCACTATAGCCAAAAAAATTTCAAAAAATTTTGAAATTTTTTCATTTAAGATTTCTTAATAAAAAAAATAAAGGAAACGTTAAAGGAGAAGGAGAAAAGGATGAAAAGAAATCCATATGTAAATTGGCTTCTGGTGGCAATAAAAATAATTGGCGGAACAAATACAGAAATTGCTCAAAAGTTAGGTATCTCGGTACAGCGTTTGGATGGCTGGCTTAACAAAAGAGTGGCCATTCCGTTTGAATTTGCGCTAATACTTGAATCTTTAACAGATGGTCAGGTAAAGGCGGAAGATTTATCGCCTGAAAAAATGTTGCCTCTTAAACGACTGGGTATCCAGGTACATCTTTCCAGAATAAATGATTTTCAATCTACAGAAAGTGGAAAAATTTATGAACAGATCAGATAAATCTCTTTATTCCCGATCTGCAAACAAAGAGGAAAATGATGTTTTACTTGCCTGGAACAAAGTTGCAGATGCCATGCAGAATATAGGCTCTTATCGATCTATCGTTTTTGATGACGCGCTTATTCATCGCGTTTTATTAGACATGGGCGGATGGATAAAGTATGGGCAAGTCCTGAAAAATGAACTGCCTTTTTTTAAGCGAACATTTGAAAGACGCTATCGCTTTTATTTGCAGCAAAAGCCTCTTTGGCATCCCAGACAATTGATGGGATTAATTGAATTGACAAACACACTACAGGGTTATTTCTTTCCGCCGCCCGTTTTTTATGGGGATAAACAGCTTGCCTTGAAAGTATACCAGCAAGGCAAAGCACTCTCAGATGAGCAATTACTTTCTTTGGCACAAGAAATGGAACACCTCAAACACATTATTTATCTGAAAAACCATGAAACATTTTCACAGGAGAAACAGCATGACTCAAAAAACTTCAACAAAGATGAAAAAGACAAATCAATTTCAAAAAACTAATATGGATATACGGCTTACGCGTATCAGAACTTTATGTGAATCCCTATATCTTCATTACACCAATATTGCGAGATTATACATCTTTGCAAAAAAAACAGAAAAATGCCCAAAAAAAATAGGTAAAACTTACCATTCTCCCGAAAATACCAAACGCTTATTTCAGACAGTCCAGAATTTAAAAAACCAAACGGCTGATCTCGAAAATAAATTGAATGCCGTACTCAAATTCAAATTATTTCGTTAATAAGGAGAAATGTCTCTATGTCAAATGATCAAGATGTTAGTAAATATATTGAAAATCGCCTACAAGAATGGGCAGATTGGTTTATTCGGGGTAATAATCATGGGATAGGGTACCCGCCGGAATCCTTTATTACCATGCTTGAAAAAGGCATTACTGCCAAAAAGAAAAAAGCCTTTAAACTGCCAATATTGCCCACCAATGAATCAGCTGAAGAAATGGAAAAATTTGTCGTGGAAATGTCACACCAAAGTCAACAAATGGCTGATGCTTTACGCAAATATTACTTTGGTCGTGAGCCTACCATACACCTTAAAGCCAAATCATTCGGCATTTCAGCACCACAATTCAAGATTTTACTGAGAATGGCGCGGCAATGGCTCGCAGGAAGATTGAGCGCTAACAAAATCTCTAAATATTGAGACCATCAATCAAAACTTACCATGTAAGCATATTTTTAGCACCAATGAATTAGCCCACTAAATAACCAAAGTAAATAACAATAGCTAATAATAGGAATATATCTGCTCTTTTTGATATTTTTTTAGTATGTTTTCATGATCAAGCGATGTTACGCGATATATGTTTTAAAAACACATTACGCTTCATTTTTAATAACTCTATCCCAAAATATAAGTATGATCGTCTAACATCGTTTTTTTGTTTTATGAATGTTTATTAACTGAGCAATTTTGGAGGTCATTAAAATGGATATACACGGACAATCTAATCAGGGAACGGTAAGTGTCTCTCTCTATCTGGATATTCAAAAAACCACTCAATTCAAAAAATCACGCATAGCATCACTATGTAAAATACCGTTATCTACTTTCTACCGTTTAACAGCAGGAATTACTAAAAATCCCAGACATGAAACTTTCAGTAAGTTGTTAGGTATTTATTGCGCCATTTGCCAACTGAATAACTTTTCTCAATCACACATTGGAGGTGAAGTATGTTAATTTTAACTCGGCGTGTCGGCGAAACAATAGTCATTGGCGAAAACATTACCTTCACCGTACTTGGCGTGAAAGGGAATCAGGTCAGAATTGGCGCAAATGCTCCTAAAGAAGTATCAATTCACCGCGAGGAAGTTTATCAAAAAATAAAAGCTGAACAATTAGAAAAGCGAACTGAATAGATCAGGCAGTGGGGATGATCTCTCAAAATGATGAAAGCGCACACGGCAATCGTGTTGTCGCTTTATCGTTGAAGAAATTCAACAATCGACTGATTTTAACAAAAATTAAATCGCTTCGTTTTGTAGAATTTCTTCAAGAACACTTTATCAGATGTGTTCAGCCCGGATGTGTAACCCTCCGGCGACTTTTCAAAAATTATTTGGGATTTATTGTCTTTTCTGCTGCGCACTACATACCACATCATAAAATAATGCAGCCTTCCATTAAGAAAAAATAAATCTCAATATCAGGCATAAACAATAATTATGACATTAAAAATTGGCGTTTTTTAAATAAATAGTTTAGATTAAATACAGTGGGCGGAAAAATTAGGTAACTGGAAAATGAGGGAGCATATGACAGGACACGCAAATCAACCTACGCTTGAAGAAGTCACATGGAAAGATGTCAGAAAAGCGGTAACAAAAGTTAATCCTGAATTTGCTGAAATAATTGATAAAATTAACCCCAGCAATAAATTCCCACTTTACAAAGCATATTATCCTTTCGGTAGTTATATTATCGATGCTGACCAATTTTTTTTACCTAATGAGGGCAAGTTAATACCATTAACTGATGCTCGTATTCCGAAAAGGGTTCAGTCATCTTTAGGATATAATGATGGTGGTATTCCCTTGGGTATCAATCTTATTCATTCTTCTGAACTTTATCTGAAATCAAAAGAGCGCATTATACCTTTTGGTCTTTTAACCAAAGGTAGAATTTTCGGACTGTGGGTAGCCTTACAACACAATTTGCGTTACTCAGGAATCAAAATGTGGAGTATGGTAGCCGGAGCACGTTCGCTCTTTGTATTACCTAAAATTACAGATACTCTTTCCTATAAAAAATTAAGTAAAGCAAGAGGAATAAAGGAACTCATCCCTAGAACTTTATTGGCTCATGGCACTCTCTTGGCTGAAGTAGCACATCATCAAGGATTTTCCACCCCATGGTGTACTGAAGTATTGTTTTTCACACGAGATTGGTTAGAAAAACGCAATGATACTGACTGGTTAAATTTTTGGCTTTTTTTGTACCAGGAAGGTTGGAACAGGACGGAATACTGGCGCACAAAATTTGGCTATGATTTTGTATGGGATGCTTTTGTGAAACAGTTATCGCTGCAGAATATTCGTGTTATGCCCAACATAGCCAAAATTATAGAGCATATTATGATGGTGGCTTCAGGAGAGCTTCCAGGCTTCAGCCCAGCGGTTGATGATGAGGAAGGGCCTATAGAAGGATTTAAAACCGATCTCATCAATATTTATGGACTGAAACGTTTTGCTCCTACTATTATGGTACCAAAACACCTCTCTCCAGATGATGGGAGATTTGTTTACTTATCTTTACAATTTCCTACTCACCTTGAATCCACACCCAAATTACCCACGTTGCATAGCATTATTTTTGAGTTGCATGAAATAATGAATTTACTACAACGTTTTCGTTTGGCTGTTTTAGAAGAAAAAATTGAAGGAGTTAAAGGAACTCTTTTATTCGAACTTATCAAGAAAGCACGATTTGATTTTTTTCACAGTGATATCAAGCCTGATGATATGATTAGACCTATTACTGAAATGGTAGAAGAAGATAAAACTCTGATAAAATGCCATAGCAAATATGGTCGCAGGGAATTTTCAGAGATTAGTCCGTTTGTGAGGGGCTGTATTCGCATCGGTTTTATAAACACCTGAAGATTAATGGTATAATATTAAAGTCTGTCAGCCCAAAAACTAATATAGAAAAAATATTTCCACTTTGATTACTAATTCACACAAATTAAAAATTGAGTAATTTTCCGATATCTATTTATTATTAAATATTATCAAAAATCGGTTTTATTTTTATATCTAAACACAAGAAATGCAGTAAACTTTAAATTGAATTGAGGAATGTTCCATGAATATATTGTCGTCTATTACAAAATCTGTTGCTTTAAACTTACATTCTAACTATCTCACTACACAAGTGCCAAATCATAAGCAGAATGAAATTCGCACTGAAAGATTCATTGGGGTTGCTCCTCCATTACTTTCTACTGTTGAAGATCGATCAGATAATTTTTGCGAAATTTAATGCCCACAATCCAAATACCAAGACAACTGAGACCACATGCAAATCACCAGGAATCAATCATGATTTCTGGTGATTCGCTGTTTGAGGTTATTTTGAGTTTGGCCGAAAAATATCCTCGGCTTAAGCAGTATCTGATTGATGAACAAAATGGAAAGCTTTGTACATTTATCAGTATTTATCTGAACGGCAAGGATGTTCGCTTTCTCGGCAACGAAAAAACGCCCATTAGCGAAAATGATATACTGAGCATTATCCCAGCCATCTCCGGAGGGTAATGTCATGCTGAATACAGAAGAACTTGTCCGCTATAGCCGGCACTTTTCTTTGTCGGAAGTGGGTGTCGCAGGACAGGAAAAGCTTAAATCTGCCCGTGTTTTGTGTATTGGCGCGGGCGGTTTAGGCTCGCCATTGCTGTTGTATCTGGCAGCTGCGGGTATCGGCACGATAGGCATCATGGATGATGATTTTGTAGATTTATCCAATTTACAACGCCAGGTGCTTTATACCACCCAGGATATCTCAAAAAAGAAAGTGGATATCGCAAAAGCGAAGCTTGCCGAACTGAATCCTCATATCAATATCATCGCTTATGCTGAGCGTTTAAATAAAGAAAACGCACTGAATATCATCAAAAACTATGATGTTATTGCAGATGGGACGGATAATTTTCCGACGCGATACCTGGTCAATGATGCCTGTTTTCATGCTCAAAAACCCAATGTTTATGCCAGCATTTTTCAATTTGAAGGACAGTGTTCTGTCTTCAATGCCCATAAAAACGCTCCCTGCTATCGCTGTTTATATGATTCACCGCCGCCAGCGGGGTTGATTCCCAATTGTGCTGAAGGCGGCGTACTGGGTGTTCTGCCTGGCATGATCGGAACCATACAGGCCATTGAAGTAATCAAACTGATTTTGAATATCGGCAGCTCTTTAATTGGCAGACTGCTGACAGTTGATGCCCTCTCCATGCGCTTTCAGGAATTTGAGATAAAACAACACCCTGACTGCCGCTTATGCACTCATCATCAGGCTTTTGAAACTTTGCCTGATTACAGCTTAATCTCTTGTGCAACAGCGATAGATAATATTGACGAAATTTCTGTCAAGGCGCTTCATCAATTACTCCGAGATAAAAAACAGGAATTTATGCTGCTGGATGTGCGTGAACGGCATGAATATGCGATCTGTAATCTTGGCGGTGTTTTAATTCCCCTGGGGGAATTAAATAACAAAATTTCTGAACTGGACAAGCATAAATCTTATGTCATACATTGCAAATCAGGTGAGAGAAGCCGCAAAACCGTTAAACTTCTCAAGGAAGCTGGATTTACTTCTGTTAAAAATCTTTCTGGCGGCATATCCGCCTGGGCACGCGAAATTGATAGAAATATGCCCGTTTATTAGAGTCAGAGAATATGCTTGAAGAATCTTATCTCGATTTAGGCGGCACTATTCGGAGCCAATCTGTCAATACGACACTTGACTGGTTAAAGCCTCTGTTAAAAAAAATAGGCGTTACCCGTGTGGCCAATATCACAGGTCTGGATTGTCTGGGCATTCCCGTTGCCATCTCAATCCGTCCCAATTCAAAACATCTTTCTGTGTCACAAGGCAAAGGCTTGACGCTGGAATTAGCCATGGCATCTGCCATCATGGAATCGGCAGAGGGCTATCATGTAGAAAATCCGCCAGAGCCTGTTCTTCATGGCAGTTATTCCAAACTCATCAAAATTTACCCGTTGGTTGATCCTGAATTATTTTTACCAGGCGCTTTTTCGATCTCAACATTGGCTGATTATGAGATGGGCTGGATTGAAGCGAGTGATATTGGATGTGAAAATAAACCTAAAAAAACTGTTCTTATTCCTCATATTTTAAGCTGTTTGGATACAACAACACGGCATCCGGAATATAGTTTTTTATCTGTCACGACGAATGGACTGGCGGCTGGCAATAATAAAGAAGAAGCTGTCTGCCATGCACTTTATGAAATCATTGAGAGAGATTCGCTTTATCGCTGGGGGCAGTTATCTGATCAGGAAATTACCCAAACTCAGCTTAAAATAGAAACTATAGACTCTAAAATTAATAGCGCTGTTTTAGAAAAATTCAGCGCAGCCAATCAGCTGATCAAAATCTGGGAAATTACCTCAGATTTGAGTATCCCTTCTTTTCATTGCGTTATCAAAGACGCCAATCCTATTCGCGGGTTGGGTATGTTTCGCGGCACAGGCACACATCTCTCAAAAGATATTGCTTTGTCGCGAGCACTCACTGAAGCGGCACAATCGCGCCTGACTTTGATTTCTGGTACTCGAGATGACGTTTTTACGGATCAATATAACAACAGAGGCAACTTTACTTATTCAAAAACAGAATATGAGGGCAAAAAAAATTACTCAGACTGTCAGCAGCCTGACATTCAAAAAACAACAAAAGACTTTCATCAGGATATTCAATTTTTATCTCAGCAATTATCAGCACAAGGCTTTCATCAGATACTCGTTGTTGATCACACAAAACCTGAATTAAAAATTCCTGTTGTGCAAGTCTTTATTCCAGGAATGCAATTCAATGGCGTAAGAATTTAGCATGAATATTATTGTTTTTTTAGGGCCGTCTCTTTCACGGGAAGAAGCACGGCAAATTTTGCCCCATGCCATTTATTTACCGCCAGTCAGATGCGGCGATATTTTACGCGTACTGCGTTTTAAACCGAATATTATTGGCATCATAGACGGCTATTTTGAAAAAACTGCCGCTGTCTGGCACAAGGAAATTTTAGTGGCGATAGAAAACGGCGTGCATATCATTGGCGGCAGCAGCATGGGTGCATTGCGTGCCAGTGAATTAACAGATTTTGGCATGAAAGCTGTAGGCAGTATTGCTCATGACTATGTCAATGGGGCTATTAACGACGATGACGAAGTGGCGGTACTTCATGGATTGAAACAATCCGCTTATTTATCACTCACTGATGCCATGGTCAATATCAGAGACACGCTGTCTTGTGCACTCTCGGCAAAAATGATTGATCAATACAATGCTGCTATTATTTTGAATACCGCCAAACAACTGTTTTATCAGGAGCGAACTATAGAAAAAGCCCTGGAAAAATCTCTTGAAAATGGTGCAGACAAAACACAGATAAAATTGTTCACACAATTTCTCAAAAAAAGCGGCATCAAAAACACCAAAAAAGAAGATGCTATTCTGGTTTTAAAAACGATTGTTGATAAAAACTTCTTGGAAAACAATAATGATAAAAATTTTAAAGCCAATAAACCTGCTTTTTTACGCGCTTTACAAAAAAATATGATGTGCCGCCCTTTTAGTCATTATGAAGACTGGCTGCCGTTTGAAGAAAAAATCGCTCTCGCCTCCCGATATCTTGGTCCCGCCTATCGACTCACACGGCGGCTGGCTTATCTGCTGGCTGATTGCCATGGTCTGGCTGTAGATGAAAATATTCAGGCAGATTCTTATAGAGAAAAAATAAATATTTTATCAGAACAGGAATCCAGACGCACTGATATTGCCGCTACACCAGAAAATTATTTGCTGATTTTAATGCGCTTGTCAGGGGATTATAAAAATCGTTTGATATTGGAACAGCATGATCCGTTGAAGTTTCAGGTCATGACCTGTTTTGCCCAATACTGGCGGCTGATAGAAAGAAGATTTTTACGATCAGGCATCAATCCTACACAACAAACTTTGGAAGAATATTCTCATAATTTTCGTTTGACACATAAACTCTATACACCAGAATTAATCAATCAGTGGTTAATTGACAATGATATGGATACAAAAGCCTATCAGTACATGATTTCAGCCAATGCCCGTTTAAGTATTTTTATACTCCAAAATAATATTGATGCGCTGAGAAGTTTTAAAAACGATACAAATATCTGGTGGTTTTGGGAAGCTTTAAAGCTTACAGGCGTAGATCAGACAGCTAAAGATTTACTTCAATATCCGGATAAAATTAAAATTCTCCAGGAAAAAGCTAAAAAAGATCATCCTGATCTTGAATCTTATGCCAAAACTTTGGATTTTAACGGCGAACAGGATTTTATGCACTGGCCGCTGGCTTATGATACAACATGCGCTTAACCCATGGATTGATACAAAATAATAACAATCCAATGGCAAAGGTAATGTAACACACTTGCATAAAAGCATGAGAATAATTGATCAGATCAGCCTGATTATGCTGCATGACATTTTTATCACTGATCATTTTTGCAATAAACCCTGATAGATAACCCGAAAAAGCCAGTGCTAAAAATAAAATACCCATCATGGTACCGCGTAAATTTCGGGGCGCAAGTTCTGTTATCGCAGCAATCACAGCAGGCACTATACACAACTCGCCCAAACCCAAAATAAAATTACCTCCAGCTATATATAACAATGGCAAATGACTATTTTTATCAAAATGCGCGGCATTTGAAAAAACCAGAAAACTGAGCGCCGCTAAAAATAAGCCCAATCCTACTTTTGTTGACGCAACAGGATTACACTCTTTGCGTCCAAGCCATGTCCAAAGTAAACCTACAAGCGGCGCGCTTAAAATAATAAAAAAAGGTTCTAACGATAAAAACATCATTGTAGGTATTTGTATCCCAAAAATATGGCGGTCTATATTGCGTTCAATAAAAAGTGTGAGTGAAGAACCCGTTTGCAGTGAACAAGCGAAAAAGAAAATACAGAAAAATGAAAGCAGGCATAAACCAGATAAGCGATGACGCTCAGATTTTTCAAGCCTTGCCGCCAGCAACAACAAACTGAGAACGGTAATAACACCAATGACTACAAGCAAATTGCCAAACAGATATGTGTGCTGCATCAATACATCAAACAAACCTACAGTAACTAATAAAAAAAGATAAAACAAATACTGATGACGATTTTTAAATTTGACGTCATCTTTAAGATGTTTAAAATACTTTCCTTTGATGAAAAAAAGGGAAAGCGAGATCATCATTCCGACAGAACTTAATGCAAATCCCAAATGCCACCCATGATGAAGTGCAATATAACCATAAACTATCGGCCCCAATAATGCACCTGCATTCATCCCAATATAAAAAATTGAGAATCCTGCTTCGCGCCTTGTGTCATTTTGGCTATATAGTAGACCCACAAAACTTGCATTATTGGGTTTAAATAATCCGATACCACAGATCATCAGGCTCAAACCAAAATACATGATCTGTTGACCACCAAAAACCAGTAAAATATTTGCGATAATAATCAGCAGCGCACCCACAACCACTGAATAACGAAAACCCAACAAACGATCAGCCAGAATACCGCCTATAACAGTGGTTGCAAAAGCCAATGCGGTAAAAGCGCCATATAATCCATATGCTTTATCATCAGAAAATAAAAATATTTTGGTGACATACAACACCAGCATTGCCTGAATGCCGTAATAGCTAAAACGATCCCATAATTCAGTAAAAGATAGGACATAAAGTCCAGCAGGTTGTGATTGATGATGTTGATTCAGGTCAATAGACATAAGATAACAGTCCCTGTTGAGCAAGGCTTGATGATATCACTGGTTTTGGAATTTCAACCAATAAATTACCCCGCTTATTAGCTATGCTAATTCAGCAGGGTAAAACATTTTATGCAAGTACAAAAAACATGAAACGAAAAAAACAAAAAAAATCGCATTGCCTCAAAATAAAACCTTACCGTAGGGCTGATTCGTTGCCTCAAAATAAAAGCTTACTTTAAAAGCAGAAAAATACGCTTACGTTTAATAGCAATTTTCTTTCTTAATTCAAAAGGATCAATTGCTTTATAAGTTTCAGATAATAGTTGTTTTTGAGTTTCAGCGATAGAGGATTCTTCGAGGACACGTTGATAAGGTGTTTTTGGAATATCATATTTGCGATAATAACGTGCACCGATTCGCGTTTTCTCAATCAATTTCATTGTGGGCATAAAGAAGTTTTGAAAAAGCCTCCATTCATTAGAATAAAGATCATTCATGAGTTTAACGACAGTGGGTTTTCCAAAACGACCATAGCCAAATAAATGTCTAACATGTGTCCAGTTTTTTTGTTCTACATGCGCATTATCGTTTTTCTTATATGGACGTGAACGACTAAATTTAACATAGCGATTATTCCTGGGCTCTTCAAAATAGCGGATAAGGTGATGATTGATAAATTCTCCACCATTGTCACTGTTATAGCCTAATAGAGGAAATGGTAAGCATTTTTCAATATCTTGTGTTTGTTTAACAACATCACTGGCACCTTTATTCCAGATGGCGCGTATTTCTGTCCAAGTGGTTTTAATGTCTGTCACAGTCAATGACCAGGCAAAATCGCCTTTAAGTGAGCCACCACAATGCGCTACGGTATCTGCTTCGACAAAGCCTGGCTGAGTAATATCCCAAAAAGATTTATCTTTGATGGGGATTTGATATTTTAACCACAGACTACCGGGACGTGTTCCACAGCGTCTTTTAAGCGTCATTTTAGCGCGCACAGGCTTCAATATACGATCAATACTTGCATGGCTAATATTCAGTAACTTACACCGAATCTCAGGAGAAATTTCACCATAATGCTTTTCATAAAAAGGCAGCCAAAGTGGGATAGCAATTTTAAGACGTTTACTACAAGCAAGTTCAGTCTCCAACCAAATACGCTGTAATGTTTTTAATAAAGCTGTTTCTTGGTACAGCGGTTTGCGGCCAACTTTTTGTTTTACCCTGGGTAATACTCTGGCAGGCTTTTGAAGTAACGAGATAGCATATTTGCGGTGATAACCACAGACTGAGCAAAATTCATCTAAAATCCTTTGTTTGCTTTTTTTGAAGGCGCGCCGATAACGTGGCTGTATCAATTGACGGTAACTTTCCTTCGCTGTTTTATCCATCGTTGCCTCCTCATTTTCGATTAAATCTGGGTAAGATTTAATTTGAGGCAACGAATGCTAAATAGCACCTATTTGGGTAAGATTCATTGTGAGGCAATACGAAAATTTGACAGAGGATATCCTCATATTGTATAAATTAACCATGCTTTAGAATTGTGTCCAGCAACCGCAGAAATGCGGTTTTTTTTCGTCTGCTATTTTACATAATATATTCTGCTCTCTTATGACTAACTGGCATCTTCAAGACAAAAACGGCTATACCTGCCGAATTATTCATGGGGACAGCAGAGAAGCATTAAAAGAATTTCAAAGTCAGGCGGATTTAATCATGACTTCACCGCCCTATGCCGATGCGCGCAAGGGATTATATGACAGCATTAATCCTGATGATTATGCCGAATGGTTTGAGCAGTTTCATAGTGTATTTTGGCAGGCTTTAAAACCTCACGGCAGTCTGGTCATTAATATCAAGGATAAAATTGTCAATAAAGTACGGCATCGCTATGTCTGGCAGACTATTCAATCATTGAATACATTGGGTTGGCAGTCTATAGACGATTATGTGTGGCATAAAAAAACCAGTATGCCTGGACGCTGGCCGTCGCGGTTAAGAGACGGGTGGGAGTATATTTTTCATTTGTCTAAAACCAAAAATCCTTATTTTAATCAGGAAGAAGTGATGATACCCATAAGCCCTGCAACCAAAATCAAAGTCGATAATATGAAAGATGATTATGTTTGTGAAACCTCTAAAACAGGCAGCGGTTTTATGCGTGATTTAAGGGCATGGAAGGATAAGAAATTTGTGGCGCCAACCAATGTATTGCATTTGTCCCCAGAAACCAAAAATCAAAAACACCCTGCTGTTTTTCCTGTGGGATTGCCGATTTTTTTTATTAAGCTTTTATCCAAATCTAATGATCTGGTGATAGACCCATTTGCTGGCAGCGGAAGTACAGGCGTTGCGGCTCTTCGTACAGGCAGAAACTGTATTTTGATAGACAACAAATATGAGTATTGTCTGATTGCCAAAGAGCGCCTTGAAAAAGAGTGTGGAATGAGTTCAGCCCGTAAAAATAATGATTTTTGTGATAAAAATTTATTTGCTGGGTCTATTGCAAAACACTGTCTGAGCCCGCTACACTCATCTCGCATTTGATGTTTTGTCTCCAATAATCAGAATGACGCGCAGTTTTTAGACCGCGCGCCAACCGCATAATCAAGGTACTCGAATACATTGATTGTGCTCGCCACATACAAACCTACAAGGGAGGTCTGCACATGGTTGCATCAAGTTTATCGCAATTTGCTGATGATTTAAACGAGTATATTAATTCCCATGATGATTTAGACACTAAATTACGGCAGGCAAATTCGCTTACCCGCATTGGTGAAAATGCTGATTTTGATCAGTTTTCCAAAGAAACTATTCGCCATTATTTGATGGCTTTATCTGAAGTTATTGAAAACACTATACAACTTAGCGAACAGTTGTCTCAGGAATTGCGGCGATTATCTTCAGCATTAAAAGATCAGCAAATACAATAATCTTATTTTACAGTATAAATAATATTGTAAAGACAAGACATTTTCTTTGTCTTGTCTTTATCCAAAACTTCACTCATTTTCAATTCTCTTATTCAAGAGGTAAAAATCATGTGCAAATGTTTTGCAGCTGCAGCAGCGGGCTTATTGCTGTGTGCGGCATTTTCTGCTCAGGCTGATGATTCGATGACGCAGTTTGGACGATACCTCACTGCCATTAACAAACCTACACAGGCACAGACAGATTTATTGTCTCAGACGATGCAGGTAAGATTTCCGCAGACAGTTCAGACTATCGGTGATGCCATGAATTATTTGTTGAAATTCAGCGGTTATAGTTTAATTGCTGAAAAGAATAGAAGTGCAGAGTTAAAAAATACCTTATCCAAACCATTACCAACTGTTGACCGCGATTTTGGACCAATGTCATTGAAAGATGGATTAATCACTTTGATTGGACCAGCATTTTCTCTGGCACATGATCCGTTGAATAGAACCATCAATTTTGATCTTAAACCGCAATTCAAATCAGATAAAAAAATCTGGGAAAAACATAAAGGAGTAAAAGTATGAAAGGTTATGTAGAAAAACTTAAACCCTATCTAAACAAAGAAATGTTTATGTTAATCATACCCATAATTTTAATCATATTGATCATATTCAGCTTTTTACATTTTGCCTGGAAAAGCGATCATGAAACACAATCTGTCACAGCACAACTGAATACAGTCCAGAGAGCAATCAGTCAACTTTCTTATCACAATCAAAATCCAGAGGATTTCAAAGAGACTTTATCCAGCATCAGCAATAATATGTCTGCACTTCAAAAATCTGTAGATCAATCTGCAAAATCATCTGATGTCGATAAAATCACCGCGCAAACAACACTGATCAAACAAAACATAGATGAACTTAAAAAATTAGTTGCTGAAAGCGACAACGGCAAAGAATATCTGGATGTTAAAAATCTGCCGTTTAAAGTGATTTCTGTTGATGTCATTTCAGAGCAGCCTTTTGTATCCATTGATTATCAAAATCATATTACGCCGTTGGGTGTTGGCGATACTGTTGCAGGCTGGGAGATTGTTTCAGCAGATTATGATAATGCTGCAGCTGAATTTAAAAACAATAAAGACCAGTATGTTAAAGTTAATCTGCAGGGATAATATTATGACTAAATTTATATTTTATGCTGCATTTGCTTTGTTGTTTATAAGCAACACTGTCTTTGCCGACAATATCGTCAACACTGCTCCTAATAATACTCAGGTCAATAATACTGCCAACAATCAAGCACAAGACTGGGGAATAAGTCTGGATGAATGGACACAATATCAAAAACTGATGCAAGGCAAAGATGGCCGCTGG
>Ga0206909_1037_pt1 | contig 29926 bp, 22 predicted proteins | sample Alteio_BWOrgHeat_76_FD_152943 | JGI IMG/M metagenome (GOLD analysis project Ga0206909, IMG submission 152943) | Enriched cells from forest soil in Barre Woods Harvard Forest LTER site, Petersham, Massachusetts, United States -... | ecosystem: Environmental > Terrestrial > Soil > Temperate forest >...
TGTTTTTCTGATCCTTTTCCCAAACTATCGGCGTTTGGTGGAAGGCTTCTGTGGTGCTATCGGCATAAGTTACATTCACATCAAACGGCACTGCAAAACCGCCAATATTTTTGACGGATAAAGTGTAAATACTGCCTGTTTTTTCTGCTTTTTCTAAGCTCAGGTCGATGTAATAAGGGGTAAAAAACCAGTTGTAAAAAAACCAATCCAGATTTTTACCCGATCCTGTTTTCATCGAGCTAAAATAATCCCAGGGAATAGGGTGTTTACCGTTCCAGTTATCCATATAAGTGTGCAGGGCTTTTTTAAACAGGTCGTCGCCCAGCATATCTTTTAAGGCCAAATAACTTAAGGATGGTTTGCCATAAGCGTTATTACCGCCGCCAAAAGTTACGTCGGGGGATGGGGTAATTATTGGCATTTCCTTTTCGTGCGGTCCATGCGTCCACCGGTTAACACGGAACTTTTTGTAAAAATCATCGGCCACCTTTTTGCCCTTTTCGGCAGTGCCTATCAGTAATTCAAATGTCGTCGCCCAGCCCTCGTCCATAAACGCATAACGGCTTTCGTTGGTGCCCATATAAAAGGGGAAATAGGTGTGCGCTATCTCGTGGTCCTGCACCAATTGGGCAAAGGTAAGGTCGGGGGTGTGGCTGTCATTTACCATCATCGGGTATTCCATATCAGCAAATCCCTGTACGGATGTAGTTTTCGGGAACGGATAAGGCACGCCGGGTAAATTGTGCGAGAACCAGTCTAAAGAATTGTGCGCAAATTGCACATAGTGATGAAAATCATTCGAGGCATCGGCGAAAGCAGCCTGCACACTTGTGCGGCGATGAGTTTTGTCATCAACAACAACACTTGCGGCATCCCAGTCGTAATGATCGCTTACCGCCAAAGCCACATCCGTAATGTTAGTGGCTGTCCACAACCACATGTTGGTTGCGTTTTGAGCGGTAATATTCTTATTGGCCAGGTCCTGCGCGGTAGCAATGTGGATGGTCGAGTCGCTGGTCATGGATTCCTGAAGTCTTTTTGCAGCATCGGGCTGCAAAACCTGGTTGGGGTTGCGCAGGGTGCCGGTTGCCCATACGATATAATTTTTAGGTACGGTAACTTCCAGCGTATAGTCATTAAAGTCGTTGTAAAACTCCAGTCCGCCGGTATGCGGCTGGGTATCCCAGCCCCTATAATCATCATATACGGATACCCTTGGATAAAAATAAGCCAGGTAAAATGTGGTGGAATCAATTGCGCCGTCGCGCCCTTTACCCTTCGATAATTGGTAATGCCAGGTGATATTGAGTTTTAAGGAATCGTGCGGCATCAACGGCGAAGCGAGGTCGACCATTTGATTGGTGGTGATGGCTTTTGCATTATCCCAGGCGGCTTTTGCTCCGTTGATCTCCAGGTTATCTACATGTATGCCCGCCTCGGGATCAGCAGCGCTGTTACGCCCGGCGCCAAGGTGAACGTTTACGATCAGCTTCATATTCAGGCTGCGCAGCGTATCGGGGCTGTTATTAAAATAGGTTATGCTTTCTACACCTTTAATCGTCCTGTCGGGCGGTGTCATCGTTACCGAAATATTGTAACGCCCATGATTTTCCCAATATTTTTTTCCGGGCTTGCCGCTTTCCGACCGGGTGCCTTTTGCATAGGCCTGCATTACTTCGGGCGGCATGGTTAGCGTTTGCGCGTTGGCCTGTATCAATGCCAGGCAAAAAATGGTGGAGAGGGTGATTGATTTGATCATGGACGGTGTTTTTTGAATACCAAATCTATAAAATAATTGCCTTATTAATTGTAACGGTTTTGGGGGGATTGGGGTATAAGTTTTGATTGCTCAAGATCTTAAAAAAACATTTGTCATCTTGAGCGAGAGCGAAGGATCTTCTAAAAGCGACCAGTCGCGTGGTAACAGGGTTTAGAAGATGCTTCATTTCATTCAGCATGAAAAAGAAAACAAGAAGATTGACATCCTGTGCGCAGCGAAGAAGCTTGCAATCGCGACCAGCATGTGGCTCGCCTGTCAATTTATAAGAATTTCCTTATGCCTTATCCTTCCAAAATGTATCCCGCCATTCGGCTTGCTCAGCCGGGGTTAAAAACGTCCAGGCTACGATGCGGCTTGTTTTTTGCCCGTGTGTCATGCTGATGGTTTTAACATCCAGCGCTTTTATTGCCTTTAGGGCTTTGTAGATAACCGGGAGAGTATCTTTCTTAGAAACCAATGTCGAAAACCACAAACATTGCTTTGCAACCATAACACTTTGCTCCACCATGCGGCGTATAAAACCCGCTTCGCCGCCATAGCACCATAACTCGGATTTTTGTCCGCCGAAATTTAAAGCGGCATTTTGTTTGGCTATCCCCAATTTCTTCCACTTTGTGGCTGCAGATAGCTGGGCTTCCTGTAAGGATGCATGGAACGGGGGGTTACAAATGGTAATATCGAATCCCTCGCCTTGTTTAATAACGCCCTTAAAAATATTGGCTTTATTGGTTTGCAGCCTGAAGATGATCTTGTCCTGGAAAGCTTTGTTTGCCGAAACAATATCTTTTGCAGCACGGATAGCCGCCGGATCAATATCCGTACCCACAAACCGCCAGCCATAAACACTGGCGCCAATTAAGGGATACACACTATTAGCGCCGACGCCAATATCAAGCACATTTATTTTTTTGCCACGGGGAATGGCGCCGTTGTTCAATTCGCCTAAAAGGTCGGCGGCATAATGCAGGTAATCCGCCCGGCCGGGTATCGGCGGGCAAAGGTAACCTTCGGGAATATCCCAATCCGCCACGTCGTAATATTGTTTCAGCAACGCTTTGTTCAGCGCCTTCACTGCATCCGGGTTGCTAAAATCTATCGACTCATCATTATATTGATTCAGTGATACAAATACTTTTAACTGCGGGCTGCTTTTACAAAGCTGCTTAAAATCGTACCCGGCACGGTGACTGTTGCGCGGGTGCAGGTTTTCTTTTTCGGCGGGGGCTTGTTTTGGATCTGAGGGCATTTTATGCATTATCTTTTCGCTGCGAAGGTCGGTATTATTGATCATAAAAAAGTTTTATTAATGATCCGGCGCCATTGCCTCCTTCAACCATTGTTGCGGCATACCCATCCCCAATTCCTTTTGCAGCCAGTTATTTACAAAACCAACCAAAGCCGCGTCTGTATGGATCCACAATGCCTTGTCACTTTTAGTAATAGTGCCCGCGAAACTTCGGCATAGCTGCGGATATTGTTTAGCCTTAAGGTCGGCTTCGGTGTCGTCTGTCACCATTACATCTGCGTGTCCAATGACGATCTCGTTAAACACCCCGATGTTGTTGGGATATGCCTGAAGTGTCGCTACCGGAAATAACGCCCGCGCCACCGATTCATTTGTTCCTCCCTTGTTCTCAATTAAACGCACTGCCGGTTTATTTACCGCCTCCGCCGTCGAGAAACGCGCGCTGTCTGCCCGGCGGCAAAGAAATGTTTTGCCGCCCTTATGGTAAGGTATGGAAAAGTTAGCCAAAGCCGCCCGTTCGGTTGTAATGCTGATACCGCCGAGGGCAATATCAAAGGCATCATTTTTCATATCTGCCGAAAGATTGGCCCAACTTGTTTTTACAAATACCGGATTAACGCCCATTGCCGAGGCTAATGCACGGCCAAGCGTGATGTCGGCGCCGGATAGGGAATCGCCTTTAGCAATGGCAAAGGGGGCATAATCGCCGGGGACGCCTATGAGTAAAATGCCGCTTTTAAGGATGTGGGCATATCTTGATGTTGAATCATGCAGTACGCCTCCCTGGCCAAATACCATACCGGCACCGGATGTGATAAATACGATGATCAATAGCGAACAATGCTTGTAAAATTTCATCTTTAAACCTTTTATTAAAAATATTCCCTACGAGCTCTCCCTATACTTCACCCCCATCAATTTATTCGGCTTCAAATACACGTAATCGTTTTCAAAATCGAGGATCATATTAAAGCGCTTTAAAAGATCATTGCCCAAAAAATTGATCGGGAAGCCTGCCGGATTTTTGGCGGGCAGTAAAAGCGTTGGGATATTGGCTAGCCCGAAACTGTTGATGTTAAACCCGGGGGATATTACGGTCCGGGTTTCGTATTTTACACCACGTGGGTCCCGCAGTATGGATGACCGGATCAGTTTCAGGTCAATTGGAAAGTTTTGTTCGCTAACCCAGGCGCTGTCTAAAATAATATCTCCCTCCGAACCTGTGTCCGTCATAAAATTACCCGTGTATTTTTTGCCGGCGATCGCAAAAGTTCCTTTAATATAAGGGAAAGAACGGGCAAACCCCATCTTCGAGCGCACATAACCTTTCAAATCCTTTGGCAGGCTGGAGTGGATGATCAGCAACATCCGGTCATAATCTATCCCCACCTGTTTGCCTTCAAATAAATTCCAGCCAAACCTCCCGTCCATATCATGCGCAGTAAGTTTTGTGGTGCCCAGCGGCGGGTTGCTCCACACTTTGTTTCCCATCTGCAGCGTAGCAACATGGTTCATCTTATTATAATCAGGCGCGGTTTTACCGGCGACGGCATCAGGCTGATCGGATAACAATTTTGTCTTCTTCAATACGGCATCCCGGGCCAACCGGAAATCAAAAGCGCTGGCATCAAAATGCATTTTCAAAGTATCCGTACCGTTGATGACAGCCTGCACGCAAATGGCATTAAATGATGTGAGCGTAAACGGGATGGTGTCGTTTACAGCAACATCGTTTTTAGCCAGATCCTTCGGCGGTATCGCGCTGACGACCCGCGTATAACAGGAGTCCTTTCCATTTAACAGTACCACAAAATCAAAAACCGACCCCGGTTTCACTTTCACCCTTATCGAATCGATATCCGTATAAAATGTAACCCACTTAGTTTTGCGGGTACGGTCGGCGGTAAAAATATCGGGCCGTATTTTCGGCGACAGGTTCCAGGCATTTTTATCCAAATAATCGCCGTCCCGTATTGCTACGCTTTTTAATGTCGCTTTAATAACCGGCAATTTTGGTTGTGCAAATAAAACGGAAGCAAAAAATAACAAGGGTAATAAAACTAGTTTTTTCATACTGATGTGATCAAAGTTAATCCGATTCATTTAAACAAAGCACGTCTTCCGGATACTTTCCGGTTATGCATACCTTTTTTCCGCGGTTATCGATCAATGATTGCAACTCATCATTTGCGTTTTTATAAAATAGCCGTAAATTTCCATCGCAGTTAACCAAATCCGGCCGCAATGTTTAAACGCTCAACACCCATCCTGGCTTCGCTAAACGAGGCCGAAACGATGGCTTTTTACACACAAAAGCTTGGCTTTACTTTCCATGAAAGTAATAATGGCTATTTGATATTTGTTCGCGATGGCATCTATGTACACTTATTTCCCTGCAGCGACCCCGAAACGTGCCGTAACATGGGCTGCTACATCTACGTAACCGACATCGAAAAACTTTACCACGAGTACCAGCAACTGGGGCTCATCCATCCCAACGGCCCGCTGCGGATGATGCCCTGGGGCTTGCGGCAATTTGCAGTGGTGGATAACAACGGCAATATCTTTTATTTTGCAGATTATATGGATACACGTGAACCGATGCCACCAGGTGTCGAAGATCGCTAAAGTTAACCCGCTTTATTTGTATGCTATTGCCGCGCTTGATGGCCCTGTTAACGGAAGCAGGGAGGTTGATTTAAACCCTACAATATTTGCCCACCTGTTAAAATCGGCAAAAGTATAATCAAATCCCGTTCCTGTTTCAATAAGCATATTCAAACTCATCATCATGCCAAAAACGTTGTGCTTTCTTTCATCGTCAATTATGCCCTCAATTGCAACAAATACTCCGTTGGCGGGGAGCGCTTCATAAGCTTTTCGCATCAATGCTATTTTGTTTTCTTCGTCCCAATCATGAAGGATATTCCCCATTACAACAACGTCGGCATTGGGTATAGGCGAGGTAAAGAAGTCGCCGCTCGCGGTTTTTACACGATCTGATAACCCGAATTGCTGTATGGTGGCATTTGCTATAGGCTCAACCGGCGGCAGGTCGAAACTGGTACAATGCATGTGGGGGTTATGCTTTGCAACCATAAGTGAAAGCACCCCGCCCGAACCGCCCACATCAATCAGCGTTTTATATTTCGTGAAATCAAATTTTTCAGCAAAGGTCATAAAATTACCCATCTGGATCCCGGTCATAGCTCCGGTAAATTCTTTTAATTTTTCCGGGTCCTGGTATATCAAACCGAAAAAATCTTCGCTCCTTTTTGCTTCGTTTTGCGGAAGCCCGGTAAGCAGCCCCTCGCCCAGCGTACCCCAAAATCCATATAAACGATTGTTCATCATTTCAAGGATGCCCCCAATATACGATGGTTTGTTTTTATCTAAAAACGTATCTGTATCCACCGTATTTGAGTAAACGGCTGTCTCCAAAATACCATCGCGTTTTAAAAAACCAAACCCGGTTAAAGCATCTAAAAAGTCATAAACATTCCTGTTTGTGCATTTAAATCCGAAAAGGTCTTTGACATCTTTGGCCTTCATCGTTTTCTTCTCTGCAAGCCGGGTGAATAATTGAAAACTTACTGCTGTCAAAAGAATTTTTGAGGCCCAAAAGCCCGTGCCAATTTTCATAATGTTTTCTGGCGATGGCTGGTTAGTTTGCTGTTCCATTTTTTCTTAATAATTGTCAGGTTTAATAAATTGGTAATACATTAGGGGTAATCTAAAATACAGTAATTTAATTTGAAATAAAAAAAAGGAATTTTTGATAAACGGTTGAGCAACTTTCTTGGATGGAAATACCCCACAAAAAAGCCTTCAGACTTGCGACTAAAGGCTTTTTGACTTTAAATGTGGTCCTTAGACTACAAAACTCGAACTCTTTTATGGCTGATTTGGGTTGTGCGGCGGGTTTGGAGAATTAATATGGTTCGTTATACACTAACCATAGACAGATTAGTTGACCTGTTTAATCTGTGTAAGTACCTTTTCGAGATTATAGTGTCACTTTATAAATTATTTGATGTCTTATGATCAGCAAATCGATTATGAAACCATTGATCTTAACATGCGCTTTAAGCATTATTTTATTGTCACTGAAAGCGCAGACAAACAACTCCGTTGTTATTGGCGCTATAGATAGCATCCATTCAAAGCTTCTAGACGAACAAAGGAAAATTTGGGTACACGTGCCCGCATCTGCAAGCTGGGATAAGAAAAAAAAGTACCCAGTTATTTATGTGCTGGATGCTGAGCGGTGTTTTACAGGTGTTGTGGGGATGATCGACTACCTGAGCTCCGTCAACGGGAACGATATCTGCCCTGAAATGATCGTCGTCGGGATACCCAATACTAACCGCACAAGGGACCTTACCCCAACCAGGGTGAGCAGTGGCTTGTGGATCACCGACAATATCGCCAAAAATTCAGGTGGCGGCGAAATATTTACCGCATTTATCGAACATGAAGTAGTGCCCCATATTGATTCCATCTATCCAACCCTTTCTTACCGGGTACTCCTTGGACATTCATACGGCGGCATTATGGTTATTAATGCGCTGGTACACCACAAAACCTTGTTCAGGGGTTATATCGCCATTGACCCGAGTATGTGGTGGGATAGTCAAAAACTGTTGCAAGAAACGGAGCAAACCCTGCCAAGCAATACGTACCCCGGGGTATCCCTGTTTTTAGGTATGGCCAATACACTGCCTCCCGGAATGGATACCACAACCATAAAAATCGATACGACTTCCGGGACCATTCATTCCCGGTCTATACTCAGGCTGCGCGACTATATCATGGGCAACAAGGGAGGCCTTAAGGCAAATTTCAAATATTATAATGAAGACTCACATGGCTCGGTCTCGTTGCTGGCGACTTATGATGCCCTCCGTTTTATTTTTAAGGATTATGCCTTAAAAACGCAGGACAGCTATTTCACCGACCCAACTTTCCCATTAGCTGCCTACTTGAAAGACCATTTTGAAAATTTAACTTCAAAATACGGGATCACAGCGGAAGATGGCAGTATTATGTTGCCACCAGAAGATCTGGTCAATAACCTTGGCTTTTTTGTGCTGAGCAAAAATGAGTTTGACAAGGCTGAAGCCATGTTTAAAATGAACATCATCAATTATCCCAAGGGCCCGGTGGCATATACTTATCTGGGGGATTTGTATGCCACAAAAGGCGACAAAAAAAATGCGATAGCGAATTACCAGAAAGCATTATCTCTAAAGGAATCGCCTGAAACGAGGAAGAAATTAAGCGGCCTGAAACAATAATTGAAATGATGATATTGGTTTGGCTTACTTTTTGAATTATCTAATTTTAATTAGAAAGCCTTCAGATTTTTATCTGAAGGCTTTCAACAATCTTTCCCATGCCGTTCCCATGGATGTGTATAAATGTGGTCCTTAAACTACAAAACTCGAACTCTTTTATGCCTGATTTGCGTTGTGCAGCTGATTTGGAGGATTATTTGTAACAGTTTATCTCTTTGAAAATATCATAACTTCACCCAAATCTGGATCATCAAAAGTAACAATCAATTTGTATGGATTTTTGTCGCCCATAAATCCAATACTGGTTAAACTTTCATCAATAGAGGTTAAAGTAATGCCCCAATGTGATTTGGCATGTCCCCAACCATTGTCCACGCTACCAACTGTCTCAATTTTCCAGTTGCCGGTTGCAGAAATATGTTTGTTATTTTCGGCACTATGTCCGCCAAAAACATTGGGTATATTATTCGTCCGATAAGTGCCGTCTGAATTTAGAATAATTGTTGCTTTTTGTCCCAATTTATCAATAGGTAATTGCGAAATGGTCTGTTCCTTAAATTGATAAATTCCAATCACGTCTTCCCTTTTAGGTTGTTCGGTGGTTAAATCTCCAGCATAAGGATCAAACTGACAACCTGAAATGATAACAAGCATCAAAAACATTAAGGCTCTTGTGATAATTCTCATCAATCTAAGATATAAAAAAAGCCTCCAGATTTTCATCTAAAGGCTTTCAAATAATCTTTCCCATGCCGTTCCCATGGATGGGTTTAAATGTGGTCCTTAGACTACAAAACTCGAACTCTTTTATAAGTGATTTGTATTGTGCGGCGGGTTTGGAAAACGATTAATGCGGTATCGAATAAATCTTTCTGAGTTAATAACAGCACATATTCATTAAACTTTTCTATGAGACAATTATATCAGATTTGAGTATTCATCAATTCCGTCCCTTAGCAATTGAACATAACTTCCAAAATCAGAATTAAACGAACCGACATAGCTTGAGTATAATTCTATTTCCAAATTTGATATCCTCATTTTACTAGCTTTTCGTCCAAAAGAGAATCGCCAATTATGCTGTAAGTTAAATATCGCCGTATAAAATATCAATTCCTCTATAGACATTTCTTGCTTTGGGATCAATATTGTAGCAGAATCGCCACCATTTCCCTTTGGCAAATATGGATATGTCTGAAGTGTTGCGTAACCAAGTCCAGAAATACATACTGTTTTACCCGCAAATAGCTTGTCATCAGGATATGGTTCAACGAATTTCACAACCCCATTATTTAAGGTTGTATTTGTCACAAATGGCACAGAACCATTATCATAGTCTTCAACGCCTTTCGATCTGGCAACCTCTATATTAAATAATTCTGATATCTTCATTATGTAATTCGCGTTTAATTCCTTGAAAGGTCATTTCAGCAAAAATACGTTTCATTTCAGCTGTCGTTTCCGTCGTCAGAATCGGTTTATTATTCAAATAATTAGCAGGGATTAGTTCTAGATTCGTGTCGACTGCATTAATTTCTTTAAACTGAAACATACCAGGAATGTCATGTCCTTCTATGTTATTTGTAATAAATTCTTTTAATGGGTTTTCGTAACGTGTTAATTGACTAATTTCATTTGCCAAAAATCTCCTCTTCTTGAGTTTAATATATCCGTCATCTTCAATTCTGACCCAAGCAATTTTTTGGCTAGTCAAATGAGGTATTCCCTTTTTAATAATAATTGCAACGGGTTCAACAGAAGCTTGAGGATAAAACAATTCTCCAGGCAAACTTATGACACTTAATAATGTGTTTTGTAATAAAACTTTCTTTCGCCAATTGAAATTTGCGCCTGTAGAATACATAACAGACACCGGTAGGATAGCAAACAATAAACCGCCTACTGTCATCTGTTTCATGGCGTATTCAATAAATTTATATTCCTTTTCATCATCTACTTTCAAAGCAAAAGGAGGATTCATGAGCACTTTGGTAACTGGAGGTCTATCATTATCCTCGCTAATATATTCTGCGCTTAGTTCGCCATTTCTAATCTTTCTGTTTAAATTAATCGAAAAGCAGTCATTATTTATAATATTGTTTTTTCCATCCCCCCTAAATATCATGTTAACAATTGCAAGCGACGCAACATTTGCAGCTTGTTCGATCCCAAAAATCTTATACTTTTTGAAAGAATTTAGAGATTCAAAATCTTCACTTCTTACCTTATCATAAGCTGCTACTAAAAAACCGCCCGTGCCACAAGCAGGATCAAAAACCACATCATCAATTTTAACATCAAGAATATCACATGCAAACCGAGTTATATGTCTTGGTGTCAAAACAATACCTATATCTTTTGCTCCATTACCATACTTTAAAAACACTTCGTAAAATTTACCTAAAAGATCTTGTCCACCATTCATAGCAGCTTTAATATTTATCTTTCTTAATAAGAAAAACACCCTAACGAGGGCTGCTTTAAATTTTTCTTGTGCTGGTAATTCTACGGGTAACTTTAGCTCGATTTCTTCCGCATAATCTCTTTTTGAATGTGAAATCAATACATCCTCTGCTCTATTATTAACATCTCTAATAAATACGTTTGGAGATGCATCAAAATTTGGAAGTGTGTCTGATACCATAGATAATAATATCGAAGACATCACCGATGCACGTTTATCTTTATTTATAGATGCTTTATGCAACTCTTCATTTATCCTTTCAGCAATTGATAGCAGTATACCCTCATCAGTTACTAATTCGTTTAGAGCTGCTGTTTGATGCTCTATTAAATAATTCGCTTGGTCTCGACTGAGTAAACCAGTAATTGGGCTACCATTATACGTAACTAATTCGGTATTTCCATTTCTATGGAGTATTGCTGTTTTTAATAAGTATCCATCAATATCATTTCCTGCTACTCCTGATATCAAAAATGCTTGAATGTTATTATTTAAATTAATTGCTGCACCATAATTCTTTGCTTCGCTGAACGCTTGGTCTAATAATGAATGGCTCCCCTTTGCTTCTATGACCCAGAAAATTCCTTCACGCACTTTTATGACATATTCAGGTTTCTGACGGTTTAAATATGGTCCGATTTCAGGATTGTCTAAACATTCCTGCTGAGTATAAACTTCGCCAGTGACATCGCGATTAGGATTTTTAGTATTCCATTTCAGATCTTTTAAATCATTTTTTATAAATACATATGAATTAAACTCGGAATTTCTTGGAGGCATGATGCTATTTATATGCGATAAATGATTTAAAGGTAGTAATATTTCGTGTATAATGATAAAGCCTTTAGATCTTGATCCAAAGGCTTTTTGAATTTTATTCCCATGGTTGGCATACCTTGGGTCATTTAGTGGTCCTTAGACTACAAAACTCGAACTCTTTTATGGCTGATTTACATTGTGCAGCAGGTTTGGAAGATGTTATTTAATATTAAAGTCCGATCATTTCTCGCCATCAAATATTTCATGATACTCTACGGTATTTTGGTTGCCGTATGGATAATCTCCAAAACGTTTAACAATATCATGAGTTGCCATTAATAAAAATTCATTAATAGCCATTTTGTTTTTGGGGTTATTATTCACATAACTTAATATAGTTAATGCGACTTGCTCTCTCACTTTGTTATACTCATCATTAGGAATATTAGAAGACTTTGATAGCCCATTGTTTTGTTGAAATACCGTTCTCCATTTAAGCCACGATTCAAATAAATAAATGGAATATTTCTTTCTGTCCAGAATTTCTTTGTATTTCTTAATAGCTATCTCTGCTGCATCGCTACCTAACCTATCTTGGTGCTTAACATATTGATCTGCTATTTCAATTTCATAAATGGAATATTCTTGAAAATCACTTGTTTGTCCAGCAGTTTTATTAAGCGTTGCGATGGCCATTTTTAAATCAGTTTCTTTTTGCTTTTTGTATATCAAATAATCAGGTGATTTGATATAATTCTTTTTATCGTTTAATGCCCAATACACCCTCTCTGGCATATTAACAAAACGATTTGTTGAATATGTGTTGGCTAAATACTGCTGGTATTTATCACTTTCCGCTGCGTACGTTTTATACCCCTTTTTAAATTTTATCGAGCTAAATCCATTACTTACGGCAAGCTTATAATTTAAGATGGTCGACGCTAAATATTTTTGCACATAAGTATTAAGCGTATCATTAAAAAAATGGGTTTGTTTTAATGACACGCAAACTTTTATGTAGTCGGAAAGGTGGGTATCAAGTTCTTTTTTTGAACCATCGTTCAAAAAAAGGTTTATAAATTCTTTTTGTTCCTCAATTTTGTGGTTTATACTAAATGCCCTGTACAGATCTTTTAAATCGTTATTTAATTTGGATTTCCCTGTTACTGCATCCAATAGATCCGTTCCATAGCAATTAGAAAAACCTAATAAAAAAACAACAACTAACTGTAACCACTTTATTTTTAATACATCGGAAGTCATTTAGATAAGCTTTAGGGTTTCCATTCTTTTATGAATACTAAGTTAACAAAGAAGCCTTCAGATTTCTTCTGAAGGCTTTTCAACAATCTTTCCCATGCCGTTCCCATGGGTGGGTGTAAATGTGGTCCCGACGAGAATCGAACTCATATCTAGAGTTTAGGAAACTCCTATTCTATCCGTTGAACTACGGGACCTTTTTGATTTCGGAATTCGGATTTACGATTTCGGATTTATTAAAATCGTTTACCATCGAATTTGTGCAAAGGTGCAAATTTTGAACGAGTTAGTCAAGGGCAGCCGGCTTCAGATTTACGAAGTTTTGAAAACTTCGTAAATCTATCGGTAATCCCCATTTGCACATCTGCACATCATCTAATCACCGATCCATTATGCATATCTTCTCCTGATGACACAAAACTCAGCTTCCCTTCGGCATTCTCGGCCATCAGGATCATGCCTTGCGACAGGATGCCTTTTATTTCGCGGGGTTCCAGGTTTACCAGTACGCTTACCTTTTGGCCGATGATGGCTTCTGGCTCGAAATATTCGGCCAGGCCGGACACGATGGTGCGTTGGTCGATACCGGTATCAACCGTAAGCTTCAGCAGCTTTTTTGTTTTGGCCACCTTTTCCGCAGTTAATATGGTACCCGTACGGATGTCCATCGCGGCAAAGCTTTCGTAATTGATACTTTCCCTGGCCGGCACAACTTCCGTTTGTTTTTTAGGGGCATTAGCTGCCTTTTTATCAAACAGTTTTTGCATCTGGTAGTCAATGGCGTCGTCCTCCACCTTCTCGAACAGCAGCGCTGCCGGGTTCAACTGGTGGCCGTTTTCAAAGGTCATCTCCGCATCAAACGCGATGGCTGCGAACGGAATATTCAGCATATCAACCATTTTCTTTACCGTCTTTGGCAAAAATGGTTGCAGGCAGCTGGCTAAGTGGCCTATCAGTATCAGGCTATTGTGCAAAGCTTCGCGCGCCGCTTCCGGATCTGACTTTATCGTTTTCCAGGGTTCTTTTTCGGTCAGATAACGGTTACCCAAACGCGCAATTTCCATGACCGACTGCAAAGCCTGGCGGAATTTGTAGGTTTCGAGGTTAGCCTCCAGTTCATCATATAAACGGCCGGTTTCGGCTTCCAGGTGCTTGTCTCTTAATAAAACTTTACCCCCTTCGCTTTCAACTTTACCGCCATAAAATTTATGCATCAGTATCATTACCCGGTTAATGTAGTTGCCCAATATGGCCACCAGTTCGTTGTTTACACGGGCCTGGTAGTCTTTCCAGGTAAATTCGCTGTCGCTGGTTTCGGGCAGTATGGAGGTGATCACGTAGCGCAGTTCGTCCTGGCGGCCGGGAAATTCTTCTAAATATTCATGCAGCCAAACCGCGTGGTTGCGCGAGGTGGAAAGTTTATCGCCCTCTAAATTCAGAAACTCGTTGGCGGGCACATTCTGTGGTAAAACATATTCGCCGTGTGCATGTAATATCGATGGGAAAATGATACAATGGAACACAATGTTATCCTTCCCAATAAAATGCAGCAGGCAGGTGTCGTCAGCCTCGTTGGGCTGTTTTTTCCAGTATAATTTCCAATCTTTACCGTTATCCAGCGCCCATTGCTTAGTGGCCGAGATATACCCGATTGGCGCATCCATCCACACATATAACTTTTTTCCTTTGGCTTCCTCCAGCGGTACGTCAATACCCCAATCCAGATCACGCGTCATGGATCGTGGCTGCAAACCCGATTTTAACCATGATTTGCACTGCCCAAACACATTCACCTTCCACTCTCCTTCTTTGGCATCTATCCATTTTTCCAACCAGGGTTGATATTTATCTAAAGGCAAAAACCAATGTTTGGTCAGCTTTAGCACCGGGGGTTTACCGCTCAGGGTTGATATAGGGTTGATCAGGTCGGTTGGGTTTAAAGATGTACCACAATTTTCGCATTGGTCGCCATAAGCGCTGGGGTAATTACAGTTGGGGCAGGTACCGGTGATATACCGGTCGGCCAAAAACTGCTGAAAATCTTCATCATAATACTGTTCCGAAAATTTCTCAATAAACTCATCCTTCTCGTACAGGTTTAAAAAAAACTCCTGCGAAAGATCATGGTGAATAGCTGAGGAAGTGCGGTGATACATATCAAACGCTATCCCAAATTCAATAAAACTTTCCTTTATCTGGTTATGGTATTTATCAATAATGGCCTGCGGCGTAGTGCCTTCTTTTTTTGCTTTTATGGTGATGGCCGCGCCATGTTCGTCAGATCCACAAATAAAGGCAACATCTTTTTTCTTCAGGCGCAGGTAGCGTACAAAAATATCAGCAGGTATATAGGCGCCCGCCAGGTGGCCGATGTGCAATGGGCCATTGGCATAAGGCAGGGCAGATGTTACCGTAAAACGTTTATATTTATTCAGTTTCGACATGTATTCGCGTAATTGTTGCAAAGATAGTTCTTTAGTCCGAAAGTTTTGAAAGTCTGAAGTCCGGAGTCAAAAGTCCCAGGTCGTAATTATTAAATTTTTGGTAATATTGGCTATGAATAACTCAAGGCCGACTTCCGACTCAAGACTTCAGACTCAAGACTCAAAAACTCCACCTCCCTTAAAAAAAGGCGACAAAATAGCCATCACCTGCCCGGCAAAAAAGCTGCCGGCACCGATGACGGATGCCATAAAGCTATTGGAATCATGGGGCCTCGAAGTTGTTTTGGGGGAAACAGTTGGCCTGGAGTACCACCAGTTTGCCGGGGATGATGAGCAACGGGCCAATGACCTGCAGCGTTTTATTGATGACGACAGTATCAAAGCCATCATAGCAGCCCGCGGCGGCTACGGCACGGTAAGAATGATTGACCAAGTCGATTTCAGTCGCTTTGCCTCGAATCCAAAATGGCTGGTTGGCTTCAGCGATATTACGGTGTTGCACGCTCATTTATTTGCCAATTACGACGCGCAAACCATTCATGGGCAGATGCCCGTAAATATCCCGGATGCCTCCGCTCATTCGTTAGAAACCTTAAGACGGGCGCTGTTTGGAGAAACATTGAGTTATCAGTTTAACTCGCACCACCTAAACCGCAGCGGCGAATGTTCCGGCGTGTTGATTGGTGGCAATTTATCGCTCCTTATCGCTGTTTCCGGGTCGGTTTCGGATATCGACTACGCCGGCAAAATATTATTTATTGAGGATGTTGGCGAATATTTATATTCCATCGACCGGATGATGCGCAACTTAAAACGGGCCGGCAAATTAGCACGCCTGGCCGGCTTAATTGTTGGTGGGTTTACCGACGTAAAGGATAACGATATCCCCTTCGGGCAAACCGTAGCCGAAATTATTATGGAAGTGGTAAAAGAATACGATTACCCGGTTTGCTTTGATTTCCCGGCAGGCCACATCCCCGATAATTGCAGCCTGGTTTTGGGAAAAATGCAAAAAATGGAAGTAAAAAATGAAGAAGTTATTTTGTCCGAAGTATGATTGCTCTATATTTGCCCCTCACAACACTAACCTCTAATTAACAAATTTCTAATCTCCAATACATGGCGCTATTCGATAAACTGGGCAATTACAAAAACTTTGGGCTACTGATCATCCGCGTTGGTTTGGGCATTATGTTTATTTACCATGGCTACCCAAAATTAGGCGGCGGCCCAAAAATGTGGGCACAATTGGGCAGTTCAACAAAATATGTTGGCATTCATTTCTGGCCGGTGGTTTGGGGTCTTTTAAGCGCTGCGGTTGAGACCTTTGGCGGCTTTTTGCTCATTATCGGCCTGGCTTTTCGCCCTGTCTGTTTCCTGCTGCTCATCAACCTCATTGTTGCGGCTGCAATGCACCTGGCTACAGGTGGTGGCCTGGAAGAAGCGGCGCACGCCATTGAAGATGCCGTTGTTTTTGCCGGTTTACTATTTGTAGGGCCCGGAAGACTTAGCTTGGATAAAAAATAATTTTTAATTTTTTTGCCAAAGGAAAACAGGAGGCCTGATAAACCCGACATCTTTTTCCATCACCTGTCGTTTTGTAAATACCAGTGACTTTATTCGGTGGTATAGAATAAAACAGCCGCTGCGAAAAAATCGCAGCGGCTGTTATCAAATATTTTTCCCTTACCTGTTCATATAATCGCCCAGGTCGTGCAAGTAGTTTTCATCTATATCGCTGTCATTAGTTTTAAAATAAGCTGTCACTTTATCTTCGTCAGCAGCAAAGGCCTCTTTAATGGCTTTCTTTTTTAATGCAATTTTTTGCACTGCTTTGGTTTTAACATCGTAAACAAAGTAAGTGTAATCATCAACATACTCGTCGTAATTATTCCCTGATGAAGAAATGCCGTTACTTGAATAATCCGATTTTTTAAAGTGCGTTACTATCCGCTTATAAATATTGTAATTATTCCCTGATGATATCAACAGCACAAAATGGCCGGGATCAATGCTGCTTACTTTTTCGAAAGTAAAGCCAACCCCGCTATTATTAAATAGTGTGACGGATTTAAGTTGCGATGGGTCAACCTGCATAGCTGTGGTCCTGTCTTTGGTGATGAGCAGATCGCCGGTGATTTTATTGTAGTTGTATAAATAAGCAGGGTTTTGAGCGAGAGAATCGTCGGGGTTTATAAAGTAACCATGCACCCATTCGTCAAAAAAGAACCTGCTGCCGTGTGCATCTTCCTTTTGCGCGGCGGCAAAAACAGCCCCGTCCCCGTACGAGAAGGTTTGATTACTCCTATCAGCAGTGGCATGTTGACTAAGCACATTGGTGTGGAAATTGGTGCCCGGCCCCTTATCGGGAGTTGTTGTGCTTGCGGCTATTGACTGCAAGGTAACCTGGTAATTATCCGCTCCTTTTAACATTACGGTCGAAGCATTGCGCCCCGGAGCGGTGATTTCCAAATAGGATTGGGTGTTTACTTTGATGGCAAAATTACCCACGGAATCGGCGTATACCGCATTTTTAGCAGGCCTCTCCCTTACAAAAGCATATGGTACACTATTGCCTTTCTCATCAACTACATTACCCGTAATTTTTAATTGCTGGGCAAACAACGTATTTGCAGCAACAAAAAATAAACAGGCAGAAAAAATTATTTTTTTTAACATCAGCTATATTGTTTCGTTTTACTTTGGTAAATATCTGCAAATATAGCCTTAGGACTTGCATTTTAACGATAATTTTACACAAAAAAGGCCACCTGCATATGCAAGGTGGCCTTTTGTCTTTAAAATTGATTTCGTGTTACCTGGAACCTGAATAGGTTAGTGTATCAATAGCAGACCTGTTTGTTGGATCTAAACCGTTCCAGATGATCCCAATATAGAATATCTTTTTAACAGGATCATAGCGGCAATTATAACCCGGAAGGTTTTCTAAAGTAGCATTAATCGTACTGACTACAGTTACGGCGTTCGTCGCCGGGTTTACCGTTAAAATCAATGGATTTATACCACCTGCAATTGAACCATCTGCCCAAGTTTGGTTAAATGAATCACTATTAGCACCGGTAGTTGCCACCGGATAAAAAACACCGGACTTGATAGTTCCGCCTAAATTCGGATCTTGAACTCCTCCATTATTTCTTTCGATATGGCCTTTTACCGAATAATTACCATCATAGCTATTTTTTGGCTGAGGTGCAAAGAAAACAGTATTGTAGTTACTGATCTTTTGTCCGCTTGCGTTCACAATAGTTAGTGGTATAGCATAAAGTACCCCTGGTACAAGATTTGCAGTAATAACCGATATGGAAATGCTGGCCATTCTTTGATTTGCCGGGATGGTACACGATAAACTTGGTATGGAATAAGCGTTAGCCGGTGGCAATATATACTGGCCGGCTTCTGGTGGTGCCGGTACAGTGCCGGTTGTATCATTAGCGTAGGCGGTACTGTCGCGTACGTACTTTGCATTGTATTTTGCAAGGCTGTCTGTATTCAATTTAAAAGTAACGGTTACAGCAGTGCTCAAAGGCTTTGGCGAAGCTACGTTAACAACCAATGGAAACGATTGCGGTGTACTTTTAATTGGCAAAGCCTCGGGTGCAGGATTACCAATCCCATCATAAGCCGAGAGCGGCAACTCTATCAATGTACCAACATTGGTAAAGTCTACATATCGTGAATCCTTAAGGCAAGAACTAAGTCCGAATGCCAATGTGATCACTAATATTGTCGTGATTGAATATAATGTTTTTTTCATGTCTGTGTTTTTTTTATTTATCCCAAAAAACTTTGTCGGTTAATGGATTTATGGTACCCTGCTTAGCCAAAACCGCGCCGTTGTTAGTCAACTCGCTGGAAGGATAAGGCAACCTTGTCGGCAGTGTTCCTGATAACGCGTTTGGATCGGCAGATGCCGGGTTTTGCGGTAAAGCAGGATAACCTGTCCTTTTGAATTCAGTATACGCTTCGTTGTTAAACAACCCGTTCAGCGAGATATATTTCTGTGTAATGATCGCCTGTAACTGCAGCTGAAACAGCGTTGTTCCTACAGGTGAGCCGTCTGGTACACTTGTTGGATAAGCAACCTGCGCCTGCGTAGCATAAGCCGCAGCGCCAGGGCAACCAACTGCATTGAAAGAAGCCGCTATGCCAGCCGCATACAGGGTTGCCGGATCTCCGGGAATCCATCCGCGTAAGGCCGCTTCAGCCTGCAGGAAGTACGATTCGTAACTTGAAAAAACAGGACTTGGCTGAGAGGGCGATTTTAGCAAACCGGGGCCGATAGGGCTGGTATTTGAGTTACTTGCATTATTTTTATTACCCAACTGGTTACCCCTTACCACCAGCAGCGGGCTGCCGGCAGCGGGCGGAACCACACCATAATAATAATGGCCGCGCGGATCATTCAACTGGTGCATGATATCGGTATCAACCTGGTTTGCCCTGTAGAACAGGTATGGGAAAGTTGTATTTCCCGTTGCATCAAACCCGAAATTCCCGTAAAATGGATTTTCTTTGCCGGCTGTGTTTGAATAACCTGGTTGCGCATCCGCTTCAGTTTTGTTATCGATATAGCCAATGGCTGCTGTTGATGCCAGGGCATCTTTAGCAGCATTTGTAGACAAATTGCTTTGACGTATTGCTAAACGCAACTTCATCGTATTTGCAAATTTAGCCCAGTTTGACATAACACCGCCGTATATGATATCAGATGAACCAGGATTGGTAGCGCCAGGGTTTTTTTGAATAAGCGAGATCGCTGCATCAAGCTGCTTCACCAGGTCGTTGTAAATATCCTGCCCGTTATCATATTGAGGAAACAGAAATTTTGAAGGCTGAAATGCCTGGGTGTAAGGCACATTATTAAAATTATCAACTAACTGCTGAAAATCATAGGCCTTTAGAATTAAAGCTATCGCAGTAAAATTCGACAGCCCTGCAGTACCCTGTGTACTGCTTTGCAATAAATTAATATTGGCAAGGTTGCTGTACAGGTCATCCCAGCAATCTGGTCCTGGAAAATCTGTTGTTGAAAACGAGAACTGCGCCAATTCCGTGCTTGGCGTATAGTTACCGCTATTGGTCCAGTAACCTGCCCATACGCCATATTCAGTATAGTCATTTGCAGTAATTGCTGCGGCGGTATTTTCCGCGGCTGACAATGTAAATTGTGGCGTAGTCGTAGAGGGAGCATTCGGGTTTATCTCCTGGTTAAGGTACGTTTTCTTACACGCGCCAAGTGCGAGTGAAAGAACCGATACGATTAGGATATATTTTTTCATTTCGATTAAATTTAAATTGTTTAAAACGTTGCTTTAAGACTGCCACCGAATACCCGTGTACCAGGTAATTGGTTCACGTCGTTAACACCCCTGGTAGAGCTATTAGGGCTCGTGTCAGAGAATTCAGGATCTGTATAAGAGTTGCTCTTTGGTGTAAATAACCAAAGGTTTCTTCCTGTTAACGATACCGAAAGGCCTTTAAGGTACTTTGTTTGTTTAACAAATTGATTAAGGTTAAACGTTAAGTTTATTTCCCTTATTTTCCAAAACGCACCACTCGAAACAAATGGGCTCATCGTTTTGCTAAAATTCGACTGTTGCCAGAAACCGTAATTACCGTTAACGGTACTAACGCTTGTATTATTAACAAACGTATTTGGGCCGGTTTGGATCACTGAATTTGGATAAATAAAGTTTTCCCTTCCGTTTGAGGCTGAGTAAAAAGAAGCGCCTGTAAAGGTAAGTGTTTGGCCTATGTTGTTGTAGATTACATCACCGCCGCGATATTCAGCAACAGCGCTTAAACTTACAAAGCCGTAGCTTACATTGGTGTTTAAACCCAAATCATATTTAGGAGTCGTTCTGCCAAAAGTAGTAAGGCCGGATGCAGTTGTAGGATTGCCGGTGGTCGGGCTTACAACTACTTTTCCTGATGGGCTTCTTACAAAATCGGTACCTTGCAATAATGGGAATGGCTGGCCTACCACAGCATATTGGTTATTACCCAGTGGCAATGACGTTACGCCATCGGTAAGCGAGATAACTTTTGAATTGTTTATAGAAAAGTTACTTCCAACTGTCCATCCAAATTTGTGTGCGCCGGTAGTTAATATCTGGCCTGTGATTTGTGCCTCGTAACCTTGCGACTGTGTTTCGCCCAGGTTTAATAAGGTTTGGCTAAACCCTGTTGCTTCAGATGTTGGCACGTATACAGTTTGGTTCTTATCAAACTCGTTATAATAAGTTAAAGTAAGATCGATACGGCTTTTCAGGAAACCAAACTCGGCACCAACTTCAGATGCTGTAGTGATTTCAGGTTTCAGAGTGGTGTAGTTTGTACCGCCCAGCGTTAAACCGCCTAATGAGCCGTAAGGGAAGCCGCCGCCCACGCCAAACGTATTATTTATCTGGTAAGCGCCTACGTTAATTAAACCCACGCGGCTTAATGATCCGTATATTTTAGCAAAACTTAAAACATCATTATTTTTCAATGCATCAAAAGCATCTGTAGGCACAAAAGCAAGTTTTACCGATGGATAAGAAAAGCTGCGTACTTTTGCAGCAAGCCTTGAATCCTGCTCATTTCTTAAAGTTGCTTCTAAGTTCAAATAGCCTTTAAAGCCAATGTTCAAGTCGCCGAAATATGAAATGTTACGTATTACAGAACTGCCTTCGCCTGCTCCAGGCTGTCCGCCAATGTAGGCAACGTTGTACACGTTTGGAACAAGCAATTGCTGGCTTCCGTTCCATACGTCTTTAAAGTTTTCCTGGTAAATACTATTACCTACTAACAAACTGGTTTTAAAATCGCCGAAAGTGTGGTGCAGATCCAGGATCGCATCGCCCTGTATCCGTGATTGGCCGGAGGGAGTTCCATCGCCATACGCGTCATAGTCATATACTACGCCTTGCGCGCCACCTGTACTTTTAAAGCCTGAGCCAACGTTACCCGCGCTGTAATAATCGCTGATAGCGTAAGGGCTGAATGTAACTGAAGCCCTGGTATAACGCTCCTGGTCAAGGCCAAAGTTGTCAGATAAGTGATAACTTGCCGACAACCAGTCGGTCACATCATATTGGAATTTCAATGATCCTAATAACTGATCGCGTTGAACGTTTTTCCTTGCATTATTTATGATCCAGTAAGGGTTAATTGCGTAAGCATCAGGAAAGTTGTTTACGTTGCCCTGCTCTGAATTCGGATCTTTATAGGAACCAAGGTTATAATAGGCTGGAAATTGAAGAATTGACGAATACAAGTCGTTAGCACCTGCGGTAGTTACAAAACTGCCCGACAGGCCAAATATGTTACCGCTTCCGCCGTTTCCACCATTGTTTATGTATGTGCTAAAATTTGTTTTAGTATACTGAACGGAGTAATCAACCGAAAATTTGCCATAAGTTCTGTGTCCTCTGACAGAAAACGCATTTCTTATGTTTTTGTCCAATGGAACAACATCTGTTCTGTATGAATTTTGAGCAGACATGTAGAAGCTGTTCTTGGCATCACCCTCTGAATAAGTGATCGTATTTTGCTCGGTAATACCTGTTTGAAAGAATGCATCAATTGGGCTGGTAGCATATGGTGAATATTTTACCATAACTTTTTTACCGTTTGCGCTATCTAACGGGGCGCCGATGATCACAGTTGAGCCATCGTATGCCGGACCATATTCCTGATTTTCGTAAGGAACATATAAGGTGAAACCAGTGTTTGGATCAACATAGTTTGGTTCGCCGCCGTTCGGGCCATAAGTGGTTTGCAATTTAGGATAAAATGCCACCTTTTCTGCCTGAAAATCATTCTGATAGGTAATTGTGGGTTTACCGCTGCTTGAGCCACGCTTAGTGGTAACAACGATAGCTCCGTTTGATGCTTCCGAACCGTAGATAGCCGCAGCACCTGCACCTTTCAAAACGCTGATGTCGGCAATGTCATTAGGGTTGATAGCCGCCAAATAGTTAGACCCTTGAGGCAGTGGAACACCGTCCACAACGATAAGGGCGTTGTTGTTACCCTCCAATGAACGATTACCGCGGAGAACAATAGAGATTGAGGGGTCAACGCTATTATCCAACTCATAAACGGCCAAACCGGCAACTTTACCTGTTAAACCATTGGCAACATTAATGGCCGCTGTAGCGGTCAATTCCTTAGGGGTAACGTTTGCAGTTGCATAACCTAAGTTTTTTGCCTGGGTTTTAACACCCAAAGCGCCCGTTACAATCACCTCGCCTAATTGCTGGCTGTTAACATCGAGAACCACATTCAAAACCGATTTTCCATTTACTGGAATTGATTGTGCGGCGTAGCCAATAAAAGAAAAAACCAGTGTTCCATTGTCCGGTACACTAATGGTATATTTACCATTGGTGCCGGTTTGGACGCCTGTATTTGTTCCTCTTATTTTTACTGATACTCCCGGAATGGGTAGGCCGTCATCTTTGGCCGTAACCGTACCAGTAACTGTACGGTTTTGTGCGAATACCTCTGTAATGCATAACATCAGAAAGCACAAACTTACTAGTAGAAGTTTTTTCATGTTTGTTAATAATAAGATCAGTTAATAGTTAATTAATTATAAAAGTAGTGTTAGCTTATCAAAAAGCCAAATAAAATGTTAAAAAAGTTAAAAAAAGTTAAAATTTTAACACTTTATGGCTTGTTGTTAAAAAAATATAGTACTATGTATTGCATAATACAATCTAAAACATATATCTTTGCAGTATGATTGTCGAAAACACACAAACCCAGATGCGGAAAGGGATACTGGAGTATTGCATACTTTCCATTATTGCAAAGGGCGAAACCTATGCTTCAGATATCATATCTGAACTTAAAAAAGCCCAACTGCTTGTTGTTGAGGGCACTTTGTACCCTCTGCTAACACGTTTAAAAAACAATGGCCTGCTTACTTACAACTGGGTGGAGTCCACCTCGGGCCCCCCGCGAAAGTATTATGTGCTATCTGATGAAGGCCGAAACGTGCTGGAACAATTGGATAAAACCTGGGAAGAACTATCATTTGCAGTAAAAACTGCTATAGGCGACAGAAAGTGACCTTTGGCAGTTAAAAGTTGGCCAATTACCCAACCAATGACTAATGAACTATTGAACCAATGAACTATTGAACCAACGAACTAAGAAAAAATCATCATGAACAAAACAATAATCATCAATATAAACGGCATCGTCTTTCACATAGAAGAAGAGGCCTATGAAATTTTAAAGAATTATATGACGGACGTTAAACGTCATTTTTCAAACTCGGCCGACAGCCTTGAAATTACTACTGACATAGAAAACCGAATAGCTGAAATGTTTTCGGAGATATTGGCCCGCGAGAACAAACAGGTGATCGTTGACCAGGACGTTAGTTCTGTTATCGAACAAATGGGCACGGTTGCCGATTTCGAAAACGCCGAAGAGGATGCGAAATCACCCTCAAACCCGTTTGGCCAGCCAACCGAAACCCGCAGACTCTTCCGCGACCCCGACGATCATCTGGTTGCAGGCGTTTGCTCGGGCATTGCCAATTACTTTGATATTGATGCTGTTTGGATCAGGCTTGCCTTCGCTATATCGTTCGCCTTTGCCGGTACGGGCCTTATATTATACATTATATTATGGATAGTGGTGCCGAAAGCCATAACCCGTGCTGACAGGATGGCCATGAAGGGTGAAAAGCAAAACCTGCAGGGTTTTAAAAAGAATTTTGAAGATGAGTTAAGCTCAATGAAACAAAATCTTTCGAACTTTGGCACCGAAGCCCGCCCCTTTGTTTATAAGGCCCGCGATTTTGCCGGTGATTTTTTCCATCACTTCGGCACATTTTTAAGTGGAGCAGGAAAAATATTTGTTAAACTGCTTGGCGTTGTAATTCTGTTAACCTGTTTTGGGTTTTGTGTTGCATTAATTGTAGGGGCGGTAGCGTTTATTGGATTTAACGCAGGTAATCCCCATGCTTTTTTCCCTTTTACAATTATTGCCAATGAACATGCCAACAATGTATATATATGTGCCTTCTTCGCTGCCTTCATTCCTTTGATCAGTATTATACTTATTACCCTGCGGGGAATATTTAATGTAGGCAATATCGGCAGGTCAACCGGCACCGTATTTTTAGTGGTGTGGCTATGTTCGTTAGCGATGTTAATTTATTACGCGGTAAAAATTTCATCCAATTTCAGGGAAGAAGCCAGCTTTACACAAACCATTAATTTAAAGCCGAACAAAAACAACGCCTATTATATAGACCTGAATGACATCAAGTATTTTTCGCATGATGACAGCGTGCGCCTGGATATTAAAGACCATTTCCGCAATATGGTAGTAATTGACGACCAGTATAACGAATTTCATAACGAACCCAACAGCGTTAGCCTGGAAATTGAAAAAGCCGATGTAAACTATCCGGAACTTGTAGAAAAATACAGTGCCAAAGGTGGCAACTATGAGGATGCTCTCTTTAATGCCCGCAGTACCAGTTATGTGTTCGCTCAGCAGGATTCAGTTTTAAAATTTGATTATTCGTTGCGTAAAAGGCCGGGTATCTCATGGCACGACGAAGAAGTAGAACTTGTTTTAAGAGTACCGCTTAATTCAAAAGTAGTGATAGATCGGAAAATGGATAATTATCTCCGTAATATCAACCTTTACGATTGCAACCAGACTAATAAAAAAGACAATCCCAACACATCCACGTTCATGATGACGGATAACGGCCTGCAATGTAAGGTTGATACAATTGTAACCCTTAAAAAAGACAGCATTAAAAACGACACTTCGATGAAAAAAGAATAGTCGGTCTGCGCGATCTTTAGCACCAGGCGGCCTGCAACGGAGTAAATATTCTACTCCATTGCAGGCCGCCTGTTTTTTCAGGCATTTCACCGACAAATGCGGGCTATTTACCGAAAAAGCCATAAACCATGTAACCTTGCCCCACCTTTTTGCATCTTATATACAACAAAAAAGGAACAACAGACCACAGGTCACCAATAATAACCCGTTGGTCAAAAAAGTTTCGGGCGGCGCGGAGGATAAAGTTCCTTTACATAAAAAAACGAAAACAATGGAAACCAAATCTGAATAAAAACAAACACATCCGCCGGCACAGTTAATTAAGCCGGACTATAGCGCCCGAAGCGCCAAAATCAAACATATCATCCGAAACACTAAAAAAAAGAACAAAAATTCTTTAAGGGCAAACTATTGCCAAAAAAATGCATGAACATGAAAAACCTCCGTATAATATCACTACAACTATTTTTACTGCTTTTTTTGAGCACCACTTTTGCAATGGCACAAAACTCCGGCCCTTCCGCAGCAGTTTCGGGCCAGCTGCTGGATGAGAACGGCAAACCGATGGACTTTGCAACCGTAAGTTTATTAAAAGCACAAGATTCGACCGTCGTAAAAGGTACATTAAGTAACGAAAGCGGAAACTACAACTTTGACCACATCAATTCAGGCACCTATATTATAAAGGCTTCCGTGGTTGGTTATGCAAAAGCGATCAGTAATGTTTTCACCATAACAGGCAATTCGCTGAACTTTACTGTACCGGCTTTAAAATTACAGCCCACCAGCCATTCATTAAACGCAGTGACCATTACTGCTTCCAAACCTCTGATAGAACATAAGGCTGACCGCGTGGTGATGAACGTAGAGAACAGCGTATTGGCGGCAGGCAACTCAGCCATGGATATTTTGGAAAGAGCGCCCGGTGTATCGGTTGATAAAGACGATAACATCAGCCTGAAAGGTAAACAGGGCGTTACCGTAATGCTAAATGGTAAACTTACTTACCTTACTTCGGCACAGTTGGCAACGTTACTCCGCTCGACCGATGGAACGACCATACAATCTATCGAGATCATTAGCAACCCCTCCGCCAAGTACGACGCTGCCGGCAATTCGGGTATTATCAATATCATCCTGAAAAAGAATCACCAAACGGGCACCAATGGTACTTTAACAGTTGGCACAGGCTATGGCGCCTATGGCAAGGACAATGAAAACCTGTCGCTCAACCATAAAGAAGGCAAATTGAATGTATTTGGCTCTTTTAGCCATAACGACAACAAACGGATCCAAGACATCGGCATCAAACGCATCATCCCCGACACAGCGGGCGGCGCGCCTACTTATTTCAGGCAAACTAGTCCTTTCATTGAATCGGACCATAACAATAGCTACCGCCTTGGGGCCGACTACGACCTTTCATCAAAAAACACGATTGGTTTTGTGGCCAGTGGTTATTTTAACGGCGAGCAAGACGGCATCGACGACCGAACTTATATCGGCCCAAGCTTTACCCAGGTGGATTCGACATTGCGTACAGCTTCGAATGTTCATCAAACTTATCATAATATTGCCTTTAATTTAAACGACACCTGGAAAATAGATACAGCAGGCCAGGAATTAAGCGCCGACCTGGATTATTCTCAATTCAAAAACAATTCGGTAGCCTCCTATATAACCGATTATTACCTGCCGGATGGAAGCATCCAGCACAAGGAAGCTTTTTTAGGCAACCTTACCCCGTCGACCATTGATATCCGCACCGGGAAGGTTGATTACAGTAAGCCGATGAGCAAAGGTTTAAAATTCGAGGCGGGCCTTAAATTCAGCGATGTAAAGACAGATAATAATTTAACTGAAAAAACCGTCGAGAGCGACCCGTTTGTGAGCACCAACCATTTTGTGTATGATGAAAAAGTAGACGCCGGATATGTTAATTTCAACAAGGATTTTAAAGGCTTTTCGGTACAAGCGGGCTTAAGGGCCGAGTATACCAGTTCAAATGCGCATGGCGATTCGGCAACTGTGGTGTCCATCATTCCAAGACACTATCTCGACCTGTTCCCAACCCTATTCCTCGACCGGAACTTTAATGATAAAAACGAGATCACTTTCTCCTACGGCCGCCGCATCGACAGGCCTCAGTACGATAACCTTAATCCGTTTGTTTTTCACATCGATCCTTATACTTACCAAAAGGGCAACCCTTATTTAAGGCCGCAATACACCAATAATTTCGAGTTGGCTTATACCTATAATAAGAGCATAACCTTAACGCTTGACTATAGCAAAACAACCGACGTAATAACCGAAGTGCCCGGCACCGACCCAGCAACTAAAGTTTCGTTTATTACACAAGATAACTTGCAGGAACAAAATGCCTGGAGTGCCAACCTGTATGCACCTTATACTTTTACCAAATGGTGGGAAGGGAATATCAACGTAAATGCTTTTTACCTCGGCTTTAAATCGAACAACCTGGAAGGCGGCGATTTAAACAGGGGGCAGTTTGCCTATAATATACGCGCTACTCAAACTTTTACCCCCTTTAAAGGATACAAGGCCGAACTTACCGGCCATTACCAATCCGACTTAACCTACGGCCTTTACGATGTAAAGCCTCGTTATTCGGTTGATGCCGGGGTGAGTCACTCCTTCGCCAATAAAAAACTGAATGTAAAACTCTCTATGAGCGATATATTTAACACGCTGCGTAACGATGTAAACAGCCAGTACCAAAATACCGACCTGTTCATCACCCAAAAACGCGAAAGCCGTATTACCCGGTTAACCGTTACCTGGAACTTTGGCAACAACAAAATTAAAGCACGCGAACACCAAACCGGCGCTGATGATGAAAAGAACAGGGTGAAAGGGAACAATTGAGTTTGCAGTGGGCGGTTTACAGTTGGCAGTAAAAAACGATGTCCAACGGATATTGGTTGAGTTTATAGATCAACGTTAATCTTTTCTAACAATACAAGCCAGGTATGCGTATCTGGCTTTTTTATTTTATCCGGTTTTTTGTTTGTTATTTTAACGGTACAGGGTATTTCCATCTTTTTATCAAAAGGGCTTATCCTCAGTTTTGCGCTGTATACACCGTCGTGGATATTAATTTGACCGCCTGGTTTTAGTTTATATGTTGGGAAATGACCAATAATTCCCTGTGATTGGCCAAATTTACCCGTGTTAAAATGTTTATAGAAACTCTCCTTATCTAAATTTACTAAAAATGAATTCTTTAATACCCTCAAGCTGATATTTCTGCTGGCGCACTCATGCCTGATAGATAAAAACCCCTGTGCACCTGCGCCAAACTGCTGATTTTCGCCGACCCATAGTTCAGTCAAAGCAATACCGGTCTGCGCGAATAATTCATTTAAAAATTCAGCGGCGCTGCGTTCCATGTCGGGCTTATCAAATTCAATAACAATTATGTTATTCAAGCCCATACGTCTTAAAATTTCCAGTCTTGCATCTAAGTCAAAATAATCTTTAAACTTACCGTCGGTTATAAAATTAGCGGGTGTTGGATAAAAAACAAACACATACGGGTTTAGCCCCTTCTTTTTGCTATACCGTAATAATTCCTTAAATAACGCAATATGCCGCGGTAAAAGCGGATCCCAGGTGCCGGCAACGGCAATAACATCCTGGGTAACCTCGTTGTGGAATTTCATTGTAGGTTATTGCTTTTTTACTGATCCGGTTGTGATTGTGAAGCGCAATTTAAAACTTTCCCTACAACCACCATCGCTTTAAATCACAATTCTATCTATGTTTGTTTGTTATTCATCTATTTTATTTCAGCATATTAATTAATATCCCTTAATTAGTATACCGCTC
>Ga0206909_1038_pt1 | contig 29824 bp, 36 predicted proteins | sample Alteio_BWOrgHeat_76_FD_152943 | JGI IMG/M metagenome (GOLD analysis project Ga0206909, IMG submission 152943) | Enriched cells from forest soil in Barre Woods Harvard Forest LTER site, Petersham, Massachusetts, United States -... | ecosystem: Environmental > Terrestrial > Soil > Temperate forest >...
GAAGCGATTTTTATACGGGGCATCTGTAGAGACGCAATATTTTGCGTCTCTACAGCAAATGGGCTTAAGAGAAGCATATGGATCGTTGAAGAAGGCAAAGCAGCAGTAGCGAAGCAGCTTACCATTGACGGGATGCCGATTGAAAAAGTGTGCAAAATAACCGGGTTGTCTCTGGAAATTTTGCGGAGACTATCATCCGGTTAATATGGTATTCTGGGGTTATGAGAAATTGGGGAGAAGATTTATGAAAGAACCTATACTAGCTGAAAACATTAAAAATTTTCTATCAGAGGCAACTACAGAAGAATTGGAAAACAGTGATGTAGGTAGTAGTGATGAATCAGTTTTACAGAAAGGTTTAGCAAAAATATTAGCTGAACTTAACGTTGGTTCTGAAGTTTTTATTGACAAATCAAATGTAGGAGAGTTTAAAAAAATACTCAAAAATTGTTTTATTATAGAGAAGAATGAAATTAAATTAAAAACTGAACTAGAAAAATTCAAAACGAATTTACTGTCCTCGACAAAAAAGGTAGAGACTAAACCGCTATCATCTGATAAAAGCAAACCAAAAAGAGTGCTGGTAAGAGCATCAGGCAAGAATTTAAGTTGTGCATTCCATGCATTAATCCTGGCAATATGGGATTTAATCGTGCAGGGTAAATTAGATAAGGCGAATGACGAACAGAAACATAGAATATTAGAGCTTTTCAGTATCCTTGATGGGTTTAAAGGCAAGGATTTTGATGATCTTAAAGATTTCCTTCTGCGTTCTGATAAAAAGGATTTGGTTAAGTTAGAAGAACTTCAAGGTGAAATAGCAAGAAAAAAAGTGCTCAACATACTTGAAGCTGCTGAAGGAAAAATTCAAGAATATACAGATTTAACCTTGCCCGCTCTTTTAGCTGCCTATGATGATTATGAAAGCAAAGAAAAGGTCGGTGATGATATTTTTAGACGACATAAGTTTGTTCTGGATAAATTTGCCGAACTCCAAATTCTAAAGCCATCTAACGAGCAATTAAAAAATCAGTTGACAACATGGTGGAATGTAGGAGGCGGAGCTCAGCAATTCATGACGGCTATGGCGCAACCTGGTCATATGGCTGGTGATATTGAATTAGGTATTTTAGCAGGCTATCTTGGCATCAATGTCTTTGTGACACGGGGAGACACGCTTGAAACATCATTGCTACAAAACAAGGATAAAATAAACCCGGATATTCCGGCTGTTTATTTACGTAATGATGCACTTCATTGGGATTATGAAGCAGAAGACTATCCCAAATGGCTTGAAAGCTTTATTATTAAAGATGTACCTAAACTTTCTGTGCCTGAAGATGAAACACATAAATCAACAAGAAAATGGACAATCTTAAAGACTAAGAACCTTCTTGATAAAATTTTTAAAACCAAAGTAGAAAAAAAAGATGATGACAGTTTTGTTGTCAAACATAAAGAAAATGAAATAAATATTGCAAGAACTGGTTCAGCACATGAAATCACTACAGAAACTAAAGATGCTGGGACATTGCGGGAAATGGTTCGTGCTGCCGCTGCAATGATTGATGAATCAAATAAAGAGGGAAAGAATCTTAAAAGAATTATTAGCATCGAACCACCTGATGCAGCGACAAAAAAAATTCTGATAGAGGCTTGCAAACATCATAAATTGACGGTCAAAGGGCTTGATGAAAAAGAAAAAGTTGAAGAAAAAAATGTTGAAAATGTGGAAAATCATGTGAGAAAAATAAAATAACCCCATTAATCCAATAAAGGACAATCCGGTTTTAACTGCAACAGGAATTCTTTACATGGCATACAAAGAATACCGTCCTGTTCTATTCTTTCATTGTCGCAATATAAAAGTATTGCTTTGGCCATCGGGTAATCCTGTAAAAAAGCTTTTAGAGATTTTATGTCTTTGGAGTATATTTTTTTCGCATGTTTGACTTCAATAGCATAAAAAATATTTTCGCCATAAAGTATAAAATCAACCTCCAATCCAGAGCGTGTTCGCCAAAAATATAACCCGCATTTTTGTGCACTGTATTCTGTCCAGGCACGTAAATGCTGAGCAACCAATCCCTCTAAAGCAATGCCATCAATTTCTTCAGGTGTATCCAGGATGCCTTTCGGACGAAGAGCTGAAAAAACTCCCGCATCGAATAAGTAAAATTTTGGATGATTGCTTAATTCCCGCTTTGCGCGTTTGGTGAAAACATCAATTTGGAAAGCCAGCAATAAATCTTCAAGAATTTCAATATAGTTTTCAACTGTTTTGCGTTTGACTTCGCATTCGCGAGAAATATTAGTGATATTTAATAAACTGCCGTGCGAAAAACTGATGGCTTCAAGAAAGCGAGAAAAGTTATCCAGATTACGTACCCAGCCTTCCATTTGAATTTCTTCGTGTAAACATAAATCAATATAAGCCTGTAATCCTGAAGCGGGATTAGGATTCTGAAAAATAAGCGGAAGCATGCCATATTTCAACACAGAGGAAAAATCAAAATGTTTTTCCAATTCAGCCGCCATAAAAGGATGTAAAGTACAATTCAACGCACGACCGCCCAATAAATCAGCACCAGTACGTTTTAATTTGCGCGAACTTGAGCCTGTGAGAATAAACTGATGATATTTTTTTTCTTCCATTAATTTATGCACAACGCTTAATAAAAGCGGCGCTTTTTGAACTTAGTCAATGACGATAGTTTTTTTATCTGGATTGCCTTTGACCAGATCATAAAGACGTTCAGGATATCCTGAATATTGCCGAAGAATATCAGGTGCCAGTAAATCAATCCGCAGTGCTTCCGGATATTTTTCTTGAAGCAATGTTGATTTGCCTGTTCCGCGTGGGCCAAACAGAAAAAAACTTTGTTCTGGCGGTTCAAAAAGCCTTTTTATGGGTGTAACCAATTCTGTCATTCTCTCTCCTGGTTAATACAAAATGGCATCGCTAATGCCATTTTGAGTCTCATTTTGGCATTAGCGATGCCACTTTGCAAGAACTATTGTTGTATTTGCGGCTTGCGTGAAAATATAAATGCGCTATAATTTATGTACCTAATCAGATAAAGCGAGCTTTTTTTATGACAGCCATTACGTTCGATAGTTTAAAGTATGTTGAGAGATTAACAACAGCAGGTGTTTCTGAACCTCAGGCGAAAGCCATGTCAGAAGCGCAAAAAGAGGTTTTTACAGAAATGGTTGAAGATCAACTTGCAACAAAGCTTGATATTGCAGGGCTAAACAATAAAATAGACCTTGATATTGCAACGCTCAATAACAAAATTGACGTTTCTGTTGCAATGCTGAATAACAAAATTGATGTTGCCATTGCAGGATTTAATGGCAAATTCAATTTGCTTTATTGGATGTTTGGTTTTCAGCTGGCTTTTGCTGTGACTATTTTGTTCAAGCTATTTGCCTGATTTCATTTACAACGCAAATTTCCAAAAATGATAGTTATTGGTCAATGTAAATCCGCAGGATTCATATAACTTCAACGCAGCTGTATTATCACCCAGCACTTCGACGGCAATAGGTTTGTCCCCATAATCTTTACGATGTTGATCAAGCCAGGTCAGCATCAGTGACTTGCCATAGCCCTGTTGGCGAAAAGCTTTTTTGATGCCCACATCATGGACATACACACGATTGAAATCTTCTCTGGCATGCACTTTTCCTATTACTTCGCCGTTTTCATTTTTGGCAATATAGGCTTTTCGATTGGGTTCGAGTAAAGTCGTTGCAAACCGGTCGCGCATTGCATTACGATCAGGCTTTTCAAAGCATTCGATATGAATGCCTGCCAATATATCCGCATCTTCAGGCATGGCGCGTTGAAGGGTCAGGGTCGGCTTTACCAGCGTTACGGTTTCTGGCGCACGCATTTCGACTTCATCATGATCCCAGACAGCACCCGGATAGTTGCATTTCTTCGGGCTGATGAGCATATAATGCGAAACAACATAACTTTTCAGTTTGGTTGTTCCTATCATTAAAAATTTCTTAAAAATCTTTTGTCCGCGAAAATCGGGATCAATCAAAATGGTTAATTCAGCCACATCAGAAAAGAAAAGAATATTCATCATGCCGACGAGCTTATCGTCTGTAAAACAGAGATAATCCAGGGCATTATGATCATTTTGCCGTTCATGCAGCGTATGCCAATAAATTTTTGGCATGAATCCATCGAAACGTTCACAGCACCGGAATAAGTCATACACGGGCTGCATAGAGGGCAGATTAACTAAACTTTGTTTAAATACAAATGTCGTCATAAGTTTTTATCTTCATATTCACATAAATCCTGAATTATACACTCTCTGCACTTTGGCTTGCGAGCAATACACACATATCGACCATGTAATATCAGCCAATGGTGTGCATGTTTCAAGTATAGCTCAGGAATAATTTTAACTAATTTATCTTCAACCAGGCGAGGTGTTTTGGCCACAGCCAGTTTTGTTCTGTTAGCAACACGAAATATATGAGTATCAACAGCAATAGTCGGATGATTAAAAAGCGATGCTCAGTATAACATTAGCTGTTTTTCTACCTACTCCTGGTAGTTTTTCTAATTCCTCCCGTGTATCTGGAACCATCCCGTCATGATCTTTTAACAATATTTCACAGCTTTGTATCAGGTGTTTGGCTTTGGTTTTATATAAATTAATATTTTTGAGATAATCTCTCAGTTTTTCTTCGCCCAGATTTAGAATTTTTTTGGGCGTATTGGCGATAGGAAATAATACAGTTGTCGCTTTATTAACGCCTTTGTCGGTCATTTGAGCAGACAGCATCACAGCAGCGAGAAGTTCAAAATTCGTGGTATAATTCAACTCAGTTACAGGCTGTTTATTTTGCTGTGCAAAACGTTTAAATATAGCACGTGATTTTGCCTTGTTCATCAATTTCCCTCATAATCCAAATCACTATTTTGACTGGTAAACGCGCACTTGCCAATTTCATTTTTTCCGGCGATGATGATGCAATAGAATTAATAGGAGGAAGTATAAATGATTGTCGTGAGCTCACAAGAAGCCACATTGAAATTTAATGATCTTTTGATGGCAGTTGAAAGTAAACATGAAGTCGTTCAGATTTATCGCAATGGCAAAGCTATTGCAGAGCTAATCCCTATGGCTTCTTCTACGTTACCTCTGCATCCTCGCTTGCAGGGTGTTAAAGTTTTAGGCGATTTGACAGAACCGCTTTCTGATGATGAGCGGCCAGAGGAATATCGCTGATATGCTTCTGTTATACATCACAACCTTACTTTACTTACGCCTGATAAACATATACAAAATTATCCTTCAATCAGAGTTGAATGGTAAAATAAACTAAGAGGATTCATCTATGCAAGATATTGATCCCGCTGAAACACAAGAATGGCTAGAAGCGCTTCAAGATGTTATTGAACATGACGGAAAAGATCGCGCGGATTTTATATTAAGCCAATTAGGTGCTGTTACTGGCGGTGCAGTCTCAACGCCTTATGTCAATACTATTCCTGTTGATCAGCAGCCTATTTATCCAGGCGATTTGGCATTAGAAAATAAAATTACAGCGATAATCCGCTGGAACGCAATCATGATGGTATTGCGTGCAGGCAAAAAAGCACCAGAATTAGGCGGGCATATTGCAACCTACGCATCAGCAGCATATCTCTATGAAATTGGCTTTCAGCATTTTTTCAAAAGCGATGATTTGTTATTTATCCAGGGACATGCTTCGCCGGGTATATATGCCAGAGCTTTTTTAGAGGGTAGATTGAGCGAATCTCAATTAGATCATTTTCGTCGCGAAATCGGCGGGCAGGGTATTTCTTCTTATCCGCATCCCTGGTTAATGCCAGAATTCTGGCAATTTCCGACAGTGTCTATGGGATTAGGACCATTACAAGCTATCTATCAAGCCAGATTTTTAAAATATTTACATAATAGAGGACTGGCGGATACCAGCCATCGCAAAGTTTGGGCTTTTTTAGGTGATGGTGAAACTGATGAGCCAGAATCTTTAGGTGCATTGACGATAGCCACCCGAGAAGGATTAGATAATTTAATCTTTGTTGTCAATTGTAATTTACAACGCTTAGATGGTCCCGTACGCGGCAATGGAAAAATTATCCAGGAATTAGAGGGAATTTTTACGGGTGCACATTGGAATGTGATCAAAGTTATTTGGGGAAGTAGTTGGGATGAAATTTTAGCACGTGATACGCAGGGTTTATTGAAAAAACGCATGATGGAAGTGGTCGATGGCGAATATCAAACCTATAGAACCAAAAATGGTGCATATATTCGCGAGCATTTCTTTAATACACCTGAATTAAAAGCCCTGGTTTCGCATCTGAGCGATGATGAGATCTGGCATTTGCGTAGAGGCGGATTAGATCCTCAAAAAGTTTACGCAGCTTATGATATTGCCATAAAACAATCGAATGCTAAACCTACTGTGATATTGGCTAAAACAGTTAAGGGTTATGGCATTGGCGTTGAAGCAGGTGAAGGCATGAATATTGCGCATAATCAAAAGAAAATGGATATGGAGGCCGTCAAACGTTTCCGTGATCGCTTCAATATCCCTATAGATGATACTGCTATTGAAAAATTGCCATTTTATCATCCGGGTGAAAATAGCCCAGAAATTCAATATCTCAAAGAAAAACGAAAATTATTAGGCGGATATTTGCCTGCGCGCAGAACAAAATCTACTGTAAAATTATCAACACCCAACTTAGACGAATTTAAATTATTATTAGACAGTACTGATGATCGCGAAATATCGACGACAATGGCTTTTGTGAGATTAATTAATATTTTAATGAAAGATAAAAATATCGGCAGACATATTGTGCCGATCAGTCCTGATGAATCCCGCACTTTTGGTATGGAAGGCATGTTTCGTCAATATGGAATTTACTCTCCGCTAGGGCAAACTTATACGCCTGTCGATCGCGAACAGGTCATGTATTACAAAGAAGCCAAAGATGGACAATTCCTCGAAGAAGGCATCAACGAAGCAGGCGCATTTTGTTCCTGGATAGCTGCAGGTACATCTTATAGCGTTTCTGATATGCCTATGATTCCGTTTTATATTTATTACTCCATGTTTGGCTTTCAGCGCATAGGTGATTTAGCTTATGCGGCATCTGATTCGCATTGTAAAGGATTTTTGATTGGATCTTTGGCGGGTAGAACTGCATTGGCAGGTGAAGGTTTGCAACATCAAGATGGCCATAGTTTATTATTAGCTGCGACTATTCCCAATTGTATCGCTTATGATCCCACTTATGCATATGAAATGGCAGTGATTATTCAAGATGGCCTAAAACGCATGATAGAAAATAATGAGAGCATTTATTATTATATTACGGCCATGAATGAAAATTATACTCACCCAGAGATGCCCAAAATCAAAGGAATAGAAGAGAGCATCGTAAAGGGCATGTATTTATTGCGCGAAGGTCAAGCATCTAAAGCTAAATTAGAGGTTGTATTATTAGGCTCTGGAGCAATACTGCGCGAAGTTTTAGCAGCAGCTGAGATGTTAGAGAATGAGCATGGCATCAATGCGCATGTATACAGTGTGACAAGTTTTACAGAGTTGCGCCGCGAAGCTTTAAAACTAGAGCGAGAAAGTTTGTTTGATCCGGAATCCAAACCCAAAATGCCGTACGTTACACAATTATTAAAATCTTATACCTGTCCAGTGATTGCAGCAACGGATTACATGCGTTCGTATCCGGATCAAGTACGTGCTTATATTCAACAGCGATATATTGTATTGGGAACTGATGGATTTGGACGCAGTGATACGCGAGAACAATTGCGGGATTTCTTTGAAGTAGACAGACGCTATATTGTTGTTTCAGCTTTGAAAGCGTTAGCGGATGAAGAGAAAATTTTGCTCGGTAAAGTGTCGAAAGCAATGAAGGCTTATAACATTCTATCTGATAAATCAGATCCTGTGAGTATGTGATATAATTTTTATTATAGTCGCGAGGTGTTTATGGAATACAAAAATTGGTTGAAAAACTTTTTAAAAGGTATGGGAAGTGTGATGGAAATATTTCCTTCTCCACCTAAAAATCCCTTTGACAATATTTCTGATCATGAGAGACTTGCTTCAGATTGGAAACAAGTAGGGAATGACCTTCGTTGGGCAATTGGAAATACTCCCAATGAACACAGAAAACCATAACTCTCATTTAACGCTTATTCAGGGTCCACTTCCACCGCCTGATATTTTAGCGAAGTATGAACATATTCAAAAAGGATTGGTTGATCGCATTGTTTCTATGGCTGAAAAAGAATCTGCTCATAGACATGAAGTTGATAAGCTTTGTTTAAATAAAGCGTTTAGTCAACAATCCCGTGGACAAATATTTGGGTTCCTCATTGGTATTGTTGCAATTATTGCTGGTACTTGTGCTGCGATATTGGGGAATACTTTGGCAGGTTCAATTATTGGTGGTAGTGGAGTAATTAGTTTGGTTTCTGTATTTGTGATAGGTCGTCGGCTGCACGAATAATTGAGGGGAGAATATTTTTATCATGGTAAAAGTGATTACTGTTCCTGATATCGGTACAACAAGTGAAGTAGATGTGATTGAAGTTTCAGTTAAGCCTGGAGATGTAGTTCAAGTTGATCAGGCTTTAATTACTTTAGAAAGTGAAAAAGCCAGTATGGAAATTCCTTCACCTGAAGCGGGTGAGGTTGGGTCTATCTCAGTCAAAATAGGCGATAAAGTCAAAATGGGATCTGTGATTTTAAAATTAAAAGCTTCAGCAACTCAAGAAACAAAGCAGGATGCTAATCCTCAGCAATCCTCGTCGCCAATACTAGAAAAAGAAAAAACTGAAGATAAAGAAAAAGTTGAAAAAATAAGTGACATAAAAAAAGAAACTAAAACAGATATTTATGCGAGTCCCGCTGTGCGTCGTTTGGCCAGAGAGTTAAATATTGATTTAAATGCGATTTCGGGCTCAGGTCGAAAAGATCGCATTCAAAAAGAAGATTTGCTCCGCACGATCAAAACAGCGATGAGAAGTGACGGGCAGGGCGGTGCATTGCCCAGTGCACCTGTCATTGATTTTAGTCAATTTGGTGAGGTGGAAATTAAAGCATTAAATAAAATTAAAAAATTGACAGCTATCAATCTACATCGTAATTGGGTATTGATTCCGCATGTTACGCAATTTGAAGAAGTGGATATTACAGAATTAGAAGCATTTAGAAAATCTCAAGCTGAGCAAGGCAATAAAATCACCCCGCTTATCTTTATCATGAAAGCAGTGATCGCTGCTTTAAAGCAATTTCCGCAATTCAACGCATCGTTAGATGCAACCGGTGAGAACTTAATTCTAAAAAAATATTTTCATATTGGCGTTGCAGTCGATACGCCTGATGGTTTGGTTGTGCCCGTGATGAGAGATGTTGATCAAAAAAGCATATTAGAGCTTGCCAAAGAATTATCAGAAATCAGCCAAAAAGCGAGAAACAAGCAATTATTGCCGAAAGACATGCAAGGCAGTTGTTTTACGATTTCAAGCTTAGGCGGCATTGGCGGGACAGCCTTTACGCCCATCGTTAATATGCCCGATGCGGCTATTTTGGGTGTCTCCAGGTCTCAGATAAAACCCGTATATTTAAACAATCAATTTGTACCGCGTCTGATGTTGCCATTGTCTTTATCCTATGACCACCGTGTCATAGACGGTGCTGAAGGCGCACGTTTTATTGTACAGCTCAGCAAATATTTATCAGATATCAGACAGTTGTTGATGTAAATAATTGGTGAGATTAATTGATGAATGAAATAAAAGCGGTTTTTGCCGCACAAATTACCTCTCTCCGGTGTCATTCCCGCCGCTCGACAACAAGAAATACCACAAGGTTTCAAGCGGGAATCCGGTAGAGACGCAATATTTTGCGTCTCTACCTACAAATACAATGTTGCACTGGATCCCCGCTAGAAATCTTGGTGTACTTTTATATGTGGAGCGGCGGGGATGACACCAAGGTAGAAGATAGTTTAATGGTACACACGAATTTTTAGTTTACTGGAGAAATATATGACCAATTTACAAACAGAAGTGGTAGTGATAGGCAGTGGTCCGGGCGGATATAGTGCGGCGTTTCGATCTGCAGATTTGGGTAAAAAAGTTATCTTAGTGGAACGATACGAAACTATTGGCGGCGTATGTCTGAATGTAGGATGTATTCCCTCTAAGGCTTTATTACACGCAGCTAAAGTCATGGATGAAGCGGCGCATCTTTCTGATTGCGGCATCCAATATAACAAGCCTGTTATTTCTCTCGACAAATTGCGAGAATGGAAAAACGGTATTGTTAAAAAACTCACGAGCGGATTAAAAATGCTGGCCAAGCAACGCAAAGTCGAAATCATCCAGGGCGCAGCTGAATTTACAACATCCAATCAAATTAAAGTCACGACTAAAACAGGCGATGTATTGATTGATTTTCAAAATGCTATCATTGCTGTGGGATCAGAGCCCGTTAAATTGCCTTTCTTACCAGAAGATCCTCGCATTATGGATTCTACGGGTGCTTTAGAATTGCCTGACAATAAAGGCAGTTTATTAGTATTGGGCGGCGGCATTATTGGCTTAGAGATGGCAACGGTTTATCATGCTTTGGGCGTAGAAATCTCTATCGTCGAAATGATGGATGGATTAATTCCTGGCGCGGATAAAGATATTATTGCGCCCTTATTTAAGAGATTGCAGAAAAAATATAAAAATATTTATCTCAGCACGAAAGTCACTAAAGTGGAAGCCAAGAAAGACGGCTTATGGGTGACTTTTGAAGGGCAAAATGCACCCAAAGATCCTCAGCGATATGATCGCATCTTAGCAGCAGTAGGGCGTCGTCCAAACGGCAAAAATATTGCGGCTGAGAAAGCGGGCGTTCAGGTTGACGAACGCGGATTTATCGCTGTGAATAATCAACTCAAAACAAATATTTCGCATATTTTTGCTATAGGCGATGTTGTGGGTCAGCCAATGCTTGCGCATAAAGCGTCATCTGAAGGCCGCCTGGCAGCAGAAGTCATTGCAGGCAAGAAACATTATTTTGATCCCCGATGTATTCCCTCTGTGGCTTATACAGATCCTGAAATTGCCTGGACGGGTGTAACAGAAATAGAAGCTAAGTCTAAGAATATAGAATATGACAAAGGCGTATTTCCCTGGGCTGCCAGCGGTCGATCTTTATCTATGGGTCGTGATGAAGGATTAACCAAGATATTATTTGACAAGAAAACACATCGCGTACTGGGCGCAGGTATTGTTGGCACCAATGCTGGAGAATTGATTTCAGAAATTTCTTTGGCTATAGAGATGGGCTGTGATGCGGATGATATAGCATTGACCATACATCCCCATCCCACATTATCTGAAACCATCATGATGGCAACCGAAGTTTATGAAGGCACGGTAACGGATTTGTATATACCTAAAAAAGAAAAATAATAACATTTTTTTATGAAAATATGTTGCCTTTAAAAATAGCAAATTACCTGAAAGGAGATTTATGATGGAAGATGCGGAAACAAGTGCAAAAATAGAGTACCAAAAAGCTGTAGATAGCGCTTTAAAAATCAGTAGAAATAAAAGTAATTTTTTGGAAGAAGAGATAAAAATATTAGAAAATAATTATGGTATTATGTATAAACACCAAGAAAAAGGATATTTTTCGGTTGAGATATTTGATAAGATTCAAAACATATTAATGGGTAAAGCAGATTTACATATCACCACTGATGAGGGCTTTTCAAACAAAAAGTCTGGCAACAACTTAACTGATAAAGATAAAAAAGAGCTTGGAAAAAGTTTCAGGACTGTGCAAGATCGCATATAAAATATATCTATGCTTGTGGAAGATGAGAAGGAAATACACACAGATACAAACTTTACCCAGCAAAAAATTGCAAATGATATCTTTAGCCAGGATAATTTTAATAACAGTAAGATTCTTTCTAACGAATCTAATAATCAAAAATATACCAATCCCAATGGAAATAAAAAATCCAAATGGAGTTTTTACATCACATCACCTGAAATAGACAACCAAATTTTCAAAACAGACAAGCATAAAAATGTCAATGCTTCGGATAAAGAAGAGTTCGAGAACCTGTTATCAGTTGTTAAAAATAAATTTGGTGAAAAACATTTTGAGGTTGCCAAACTGCAGATAGAATTTGCTGAGAAATTCCGCGAGTTAGGGAATGTGAAAAAACAGATAAAATTGCTAGAAAGCGCATTAGAAATTTTAAAGATTGATTTTAACAAAGATTATTCGATGAAATACTCTCAACAAATAATAAAAGATTTAAATGAAGCCAAAGCTATGTTGGACGCACTTAATATGAGTTCAAAAGGAAGCATTAAGATTGAGTATGCAAATTGACAAAGACGGCGAAGACGAAGTTACTCATGAACAGATAAATCAGAGTAATAACAATGATAATTCTAGTATGAAAATAACAATATTACCGCCTAAGAGCCTTTCAGAAATGGCTAGTCCATTGGAACCGGTACCATTTTCCCTTGAAAATAACCCGGGTAATCTATCAACAAAATCCAGTAAATTCGCTAATGCAGCTAATAATAATACAACAAAAATATCACCAGAAATGACTGATAAACCAGAAGAGCCCGGTGCATCAATTACTCCAAAAAATTCTTACAAATATTAATTTTATCTACATCTGGATCAATCAAAAGACCGTGGTGTTTTAGCACAACACCACACGTCTATTGTTTCAACACCATTTTTTCGTAAGAGATTAGCCAATTCTTTCAAGGTTTGACCTGTCGTCATCACATCATCTATTAATGCAATATGTTTGGTTGTTAACGGTTTTTTCATATCAAACGCATTTTTAAGATTTTTTAATCGATCTTGTTGGGATAATCCTGATTGCGCTGCAGTATGTCTGATTCGGTAACAGCTTTTTTTATCAATAGGAATTTTTAATTGTTTGCTGATGGGTTTGGCTATTTCCAATGCCTGATTAAATCCTCTTTCACGCAATCTTTTAATATGCAGTGGAACAGGAATCAATAATGATGGCATATCTTGATTATGATATAATTGGCTGATTTTATTGCTTAATAGCTGTCCAAACAAACTGGCATTGATTAAGTGATGCTGAAATTTTAAGCGAGTAATGAGTTTGTCTACAGGAAATAGATAATCAAATAATATAATTGTTTTATTAAAGTCAGGATTTTGGATTTTTTCAGTAAATGGCAACGTTTTTTCACAATCATTACATAGGGCTAATTTTTTTTGGGTAGACTCATGACAAAGCAAACAGATATGACCTATAGGGTTAAAGTTGAAAAATTTCATATGAAAGATATCTCGCAAATTATGATTGAGCGTTTGGAGTATATTAAAATCAAGCCTGATCATATAATAAATATTGACGGTGAACAAGATGCTCTACAGGCAATATATCCTAATGCACATATAAATAACGGTGGAAAAAAAGCAGATTTAATTCTTGCCATTTTGACATCAGAAACAAAGGATATTTCTATTTTTTTAAATCAGTGGAAAGAAAAATTAAATCCATCTGGCTTATTGTTATTTGGATTATTAAATATTAATTTTGAATTGCGTGATATCGGTGATTTTTTAGTTCATCTGGGATTTGTTGATGTCGTCATGGACAAAGAAATGCTCTCGCCGGAATATGAACTGATATGCGGGCATGCCCTTGCACCAACGCTGCCCGGTCCCATTAGCATTCCCATCAGTCAGATTCGCTTTTCTTAATAAAACCTTAAGGTTTGATGGGTTACAATTCCTGAAGCGGCATATGCGTAAGCGTGCCGCTATTTTTCTAACCAGAAGGGGAATTAATGATGGAAGAAGCAAATTCAGTAGATTACCGAAAGTATTGAATGAATTGATGTTAAGGAATAATGTGTTTATTAATGCGATTCTGGAAAATCTATATGACTGCGATGAAAATACGCTTAAATATGCCGAAACGTTGGTATTATTAAGCAAGGGTTTAAGCCAGGCAAGCGATTCAAAGCTTCGGATAACTTTGCTCGAAAATGCTAGATATATTTTCAAAACAAAACTGGATCTAAATGATATAAGAGTTGTAGAAGCAGAAGCGAACTTGTCAAAAGAAAAAAATCAAAATCAAGATGAAGATGAAGAACTAAAGCAAGCGCTGGCCATGAGTTTGCTCCCACAAAATGAACTCAATGATCCAACTCGTCAAGAAAATAGCCGAGATGCGCTGTCAAAAAAAGATGCGGAAGAATTGGTATTTATGGCTCAGCATTTCTACGAATCAAAAGATGACGGTGAGAAGTCTTTTCTGCTCAATAAAGCTTATCAATTATTATCCGATAATGCAGTGACTGCGCCTCTTGGCATTTTTAGAAATCTGGCTAATGTGCGTGAAGCTGAATATAGCAAAAAGCTTGGCATCGAATTTGGCGTCCTGGAAAAGATGAAGTTGCTGTCCTTTGCCGCTGCGGTGGTAACGAGTTGCTTTTTTAAAGAGAGTAAAGCTTATGAATACCCACTGATGTTGATGGATATGGCTGAGGCAAGCGGCAAGATAGGAAACATCAAAGATAAGAAGCTCCTGACCAATGATGCTTTGATTATTTTGGAAAAATATTTAAAACAAAATGGCGTTAACATTGCCAGTGCGCAGGGTTCCCTCGGAAATTGCGCTAATAACATATATAATGAGAATAATTCCTGTAATGTCAATAGCGCTAAGTTTGAAGTTGAACGCGATATTCCCAAACCTGGGGTCATGTAACATCAGCCCAAACAAGACCGCAGCATTTTAGCGCAATGCTGCGGTGGGCTCCATCAGTCAGTTTGGTCATCTTCAGAATCATTAAACGACTCAAGCTGATTTTTTTCTTTGTTATAGATTTGAATTTTTTGCTCAGCTTTTTTCAATAAATCCTGGCAATATCGAATCAGCGCCACACCTTGTTCAAATTCGATAAGAGAATCTTCCAAGGAAAGTCCGCCTTTTTCCATTTTTTCGACAGTCTGGTTTAATTGCTTTAAAGCTGACTCAAAGTCTTTTGGGGGTATGTTTTTCATATTTTTCTCACTTTAATGGGTTAAAAAAATTACTGTAACTAATGACATAAATAAAATCATAGTTTATAATAATTATATTAAGCCAGTCAATTGAAAGATTTATCCCTTTATAAAGGGCGGTGGAAGTGTTAGCATTTAAAATGGCCATAATATTTAAGGTGGGAGAGTATTTTGGAAAAATACCTTAAGTTAAATTTCAAAATTCCAAAAGAATCAGAAGATTATTTGGAATGTTCTGAATTTGTCGTAAACTCAATAAATGAAATTATTAGAGTTGCTATAACTAATAGACGAAATAAAATAATCATCAATACAAATTTAAAACTGGGGCTGCCAATGGAAAATATTAATAAAATTGCTGGGCCATTTGTAGAAGCATGGGCTTATGAGATATTTGCCGATATTTTAGAAGATAAAAATAATAAATATGATTTAATTAATATTGAGGCTGGAGAAAGATTAAATATATCTGATATTATTTTACAATTTAAAAAAAATAGAAAAAATCAGTCTTCTGTTACTGCTGATGTTGACGTAAAAGCAACAAGTAATGATATTGACAATAGCAGAAAATCTCCAAATATAACTTCTTTTGCAAAAATAAGAACTGCTTATATACATAATTCGGATTTTATTTTTATAATCTTATCATTAAAACATAAGGTTTTTAGCAAAAAAGATTCTAGTTCAAATATGATGATGGGCGTTATGGAGATAGTTGATTACTGCACGTATGACTTAAAACATTTATCTGAAGAAGATATTTCTTACAATCCTGCTTTAGGAACAGGTCAGTTGCAGATAAAAGATATCCATTATATTTCAAAAAATTTAAGAAATGTTTGGGATTTTTGCCAACTTCTTGATAAAAAATGTATTAAATCCAAGAAAGGGTTTGATGAGTGGTATAAATATGCAAAACAATATGGGTGGATAAAAAATGAAGAATATTAGCGTTTGTCAAGGAAATGCTTTAACCTTATTTAAAAAACTTAAGGATAATAGTGTAAATTTAATAATTGCTGACCCACCTTATAATTTAGGTAAAAATTATGGCAATAATCATGATTTTTTGGAATTTGATGAATATTTATCTTTTTCAAAAGAATGGTTAAAAGAAGCTTATAGAGTTCTTAAAACAGATGGAACTATATATACATTTATGGGCGTCAGATTTATTTCTTATCTTTATGATATTATGGATAGAGAAATGAAGATGTTTTTTAATAGTTGGATAAGCTGGCATTATACTCAAGGGATAGGCAGGTTAAGAGGTTTTTCTCCAAGGCATGATGATATATTAATGTTTAATAAGTCAGAAAAATTTAAGTTTAATCTGGAAAGCATAAAAATTCCGCAAAAGTATTATAGGTCGAGAAATAATATGAGAGGCGCCAATCCTGGAGATATCTGGAAATTTTCACATATTCATTATTGCAATGAAAACAGGCAAAATCATCCTACTCAAAAACCTGAAGGACTAATTGAGAGAATGATATTAGCCTCCTCAGATGAAAGAGATACTGTATTAGATCCGTTTGCGGGTACTGGAACAACCTTAAGAGTTTGCCAGCAGCTAGGCAGAACCTGTATAGGATTTGAGTTAAATCCTGAATATGTTGACATAATAAATGATAGGCTGTTACAGCCATTTAAAGGTTTTGACAGTATTGATGAAAGGCTTGAAAGAGTGCCTTTAGATTTAAATGATACAAACATCAGAAACGAATATCTTAAAAATCATATTAACTGGTTTTTAAAAAATCATCCTGATGCGATTAAAAGATTCAAACAGGAAATTAAAGTTTTATATCGCGATCCCCTTGATACTGAAAAAAATAGAAATGTAAATACGATTAACATAGGTGACGTAAATTTTGCTAAGCAGGCACGTTTATTTGAAGATACATTGTAACAGGTAATTTTAAATAGTCGTTATTCATACTTTTCTCTCTGCTCAATTTTATCTAATCTTTTTTGAATATCCTGAACTATTTTAAGGATCTCATCTTCTGTTTTGGCCACTTCGCTTGTACCGTGGCTGATGAAATAGGCAGAAAAATTTGCTGTGAGGAGAGATAATAATGCCAATCCTATCAGCATCAGGAATATCGCCAGAATGCGTCCAGCCAGGCTGATGGGGACTATATCACCATACCCTACAGTGGTTACTGTCTGCCACGCCCACCAAATGCCTTCCCAGGGTGTTCGAAATCTGGGATCTATCGCAGTCATTAAAACACCCGCCAATGTCGTTGTCACAAAAGCGACAATCAGAGTTGTTCCTAAACGGTTTCGGGAGAGAAAGTGAACGCTGGTATCCCACCAGGGCAGCATTAATCGCATCATTAACAATAACTGCAGTCCGCGTAAAATACCTAATAGCGGCGTTTGTTCCCAGATTGCAGGCAAACCCAATATAATTATGACAAGATTCATCCAGTTGCGTTTTAAATAATTAAAACGATAATCGGCCAGGATGAGCAGGGTGGTTGTTTCCATGACGAAAAATAACCATACTATCCAATTGGCAATTTCCGAGGCGAAACGCGAAATAAGATGATGATTCTGCATGTGCCATTGTAAAGGCAGCCAGATGGCAATCAACACCATGAGAAATTCAAAGCGACGTCCCCATTGTTGGGCAGTATAATTTTCATTTTTGGCAACACCTGCGAGGCCAATGAGTTTGCGAAATTTGCTCATGTTTGACACACTAAAGAGATTGGTACCGAGGGTCGGAATCGAACCGACACGATGTCGCCATCACCGGATTTTGAGTCCGGCGCGTCTACCAGTTCCGCCACCCCGGCATAGAAGTAAAATGAGTATAACAGGAGAGTTGTGATGAATAAACTATTTTTTCCAGATTGCTTCCGCCTCATTTCACTCGGCTTCGCAATGACGGCAGGTCTGATGTTATCAGGCTGTGCAACAGTACAGTCCACATCACAAATATCACAAACTCAAACTCAAAATTGGGCTCTCCAGGGCAAAATTGGTATGAAAACCCCGGAACAAACGGGAAGCGCTTCGTTATATTGGCAACAGCAGGGTGATTTTTACCATATTCGCCTTTTTGGGCCATTAGGCATCGGCGCGGTTGAGTTAAATGGCAAATCAGATCAAGTCACTTATAGGGATAATCAAGGAAAAGTTTATCAGGCTGATTCAGCAGAAGTGTTACTCAAAAAAAATACAGGCTGGCAAATTCCCGTCAATAATTTAAGATATTGGATACGTGCGCTCCCTGCACCTCATATGCCTTCAGAAAAAAGTTATGATGCACAACATCAGCTTGTTTCATTACAGCAACAGGGCTGGAAAATTGATTATCTGAGATATCAACATCGCATACCCAGCTTAATTCAGCTAATACGTCCGGAAATCAATTTACGTATCGTCATCAATCAATTTCAATATTTTAATTGACACATGAGGACAGTCTCATCAAAATAACGTCTCATCTTTGGGGTGTCGCCAAGTGGTAAGGCACCGGGTTTTGATCCCGGCATTCCCAGGTTCGAATCCTGGCACCCCAGCCAATTCATTCCTGAGAAAATAAAGGAAATTCAGTGTCTAATATGATGATTTTTAGCGGCAACGCGAACCTGCCGCTGGCTGAAAAAGTTTCGCATTATCTTGGACTTCCATTGGGCAAAGCCACTGTGGGCACTTTTAGCGATGGCGAAACCATGGTTGAAATTCTGGAAAACGTCCGCGGCCGGGATGTCTTTATTATCCAGCCAACCTGTGCGCCGACCAATGATCATCTGATGGAATTGATTATCATGGCAGATGCCCTTAGGCGCGCTTCTGCTAATAGAATTACAGCCGTGGTACCCTATTTTGGTTATGCCAGACAGGATCGCAGAGTCCGCTCCGCACGTGTGCCCATTACCGCTAAAGTTGTTGCGGACATGATGGGCAAAGTGGGAATCAGCCGTTTATTGACGGTTGATTTGCACGCAGATCAGGTGCAGGGATTTTTCTACATTCCTGTTGATAACGTCTATGCAACACCCGTAATGATGGCAGATATTCGCCAAAAGAAATATCCCGATCTGGTTGTCGTTTCTCCTGATGTCGGCGGAGTGGTTCGTGCGCGTGCTATCGCCAAGTTATTAAACGAAGCAGATCTGGCGATTATAGACAAACGTCGTCCACGTGCTAATCAGGCGGAAGTAATGAATATTATTGGCGATGTTAAAGACCGCAGTTGCTTGCTGGTCGATGACATTGTCGACACAGGCAGCACATTGTGTGCTGCTGCCAATGCATTAAAAGATAAGGGTGCAACATTGGTTAAAGCTTATTGTACGCATGCTGTTTTATCCGGAAAAGCTATTCAAAATATTGAAAACTCTGCGTTGGATGAAGTTGTCGTAACAGATACTATTCCCTTAAACGAAACTGCCCGGAAATCATCAAAAATCAGAAGTGTCAGCATAGGCGAAATGCTTGCGCAAATCATCCGCCGCGTCAACGAGGAAGAATCTGTCAGTTCGATGTTTTTGGATTAAATTTAATTTAAGCTGATTTTACTTCTTTATGGCGCGAATAAAACATTGCAATGCCGCTTAAGCATAAAAATGATGCTGCAAACCAAAGCGGTAAAGCAATATTCCAGTTGGCTAACAATGCAGATAAAATACCCGTAATTGCAAATCCCACGGCAAGAATTGAATTGGTAATTCCCATAATCCACCCCTGGGCATTTTCATCGACTTGATTGGAGAGTAAAGTCAGCAGCATGGAGTAAGCTACTGCAACGACTACGCCAATGGGTGCCACGACTATCCAGCTGTAAAGTATATGATGACCTAAAATTCCAATTGATATTAACAATGCAGAAAGTCCAAGTGATGCCAATATGCTGATTTTCATGGAAAACCGATGAGCAAGCAGGTTTACTATAACACCAAATCCTATGCCAAACCCCGCTGCCAGGGCCGCGAGAAAAATATCAATGTGTAAAGTATTCAGATGAAAACGTTCCATGAGGTACATGGAAATAAAAGAATAGTAGCTGCTCCAGCCTAATAGCATTAATAATAAAACAAAAGACAAATATCGTACTTTTTCGTGACGAAAAGCTGAGATAAATATATTAATAGCATGATGAAATCTAAAATGCGGTTTAGATTTAGGCACAAAAGTTTCTTTGAATAAAAACATTAAAAAAACAGCATTTAATAAAGAAACCAGGGCAGTGAAATATAACGGCGTGGATAAGTTAAATCCATGAAAAATATCAGCATTTGAAAAGAATGCGCCGCACATAGGTCCAAATACAAATCCCAAAGACGCTGAAAGTAAAATTAATCCGATATTGCGTGCTTTGAGATCTGCGGGACTGATATCTACAATGGCAGCCTGTGCAACAGACTGACTGCCTGCTGTAAATCCTGCAATGACGCGGCCTGATACCAATAACATCAAACTGCCGGATGTAACCGCTATGGCAGAGAGTAAATACCCTAAAAAAGCGCCCGATAGTGCAATAATTAAAGATTTTTTACGACCAATGGCGTCAGATAAATCACCCAGATAAGCTGCACCAAAAAACCAACACAGCATAAAAATGCTCATGGTAAAACCAAACCAAAAGTGGCGCATATCCGTGCTCACGGGGTGTGTAAAAAAGCCCATGTGCGGATTCGTGAGCAACGCATTCAAAATGGGAATAAATAATCCCAATCCCATGCCATCTATGAAAATAGCCAGAAAAAGCGGGAAAGCTGCAGTGAAGAATTTCATCGATATGACCTCTCAAAATTAGGGTAATTTTACCATAATTTTGAAATGGTTAGCTGATTTTTTGATTAATGCAAACCAAAAAGCCCGCCAATAAAAATGCGGGCTTTACGGAAAATGCTTTTTTTATAACTGGCCGGGTACCTGATTTGTGCCTGCATTCCTGGCTGTCATGGCGTATATTCTTTGTTGTCCAGATATTGATGCGTGGACACGATAATAACAATAGTTGTCATCGCGATTAACCAGTTTTATATACCCTTCATTTTGATGGATAGCGTTATTTATCCCATCCAGAACGACCCGGGCAGGTAGATTCAGGGGCATTGTGTCAATGGAAGAAATTTCCAAAGGCATACTGACACCATTTGAAAACACATAAGATCCCATCAACTGAAAAACACCCTGTCCGGCAGCATAGACACCAGCGTCATCAAAACCATTTTGGGTTTTAAATTGATTGGGGGTTGGGCATGAAAAGGCATCAGCAAAAGATGTTAATGGCAACAACGAAAGAGATGAAGCTAACACAAGGGCAGTTGAAAATTTTATCATAGTACTCTCCTTTAAGATTAAACATTATTAATACGAAAGTAAATGATACCAAAAAAATTTTAACAATGCCAGCTGCGAATAAAACAAAGTAATCATCTTAATCTGATTCACCCATAATAATTGCTCATGATTTTCGATAATGAAACCTCAGTGATATGATAGAAATTGCACCATCACTGATATCATAGACAAGCCGATGTTCTTCATTGATACGACGCGACCATAATCCTTTTAATTCGTATCGAAGGGCTTCAGGTTTACCGATGCCGGAGAAAGGGGATCGGGTCGTATCTTTTATGAGTTCATTAATACGAAGGAGAATTTTTTTATCATGTTTTTGCCAGAAGAGGTAATCATCCCACGCTTCTGGCGTAAATGTGACTTTCATTCTTCAAGCAGTTCCTTTTTGATTAAATTGCCTTTTTTTAAGTTTTTGATAGATTTACGCAAATGTGCTGCATTCGCTTCATTTCCCAGCAAATAAGCAGTTTCTTTGAGAGATTCATAATTTTCAAGCGAAACCAACACCATATGTTCATGCTTCGGTCGTATGATTAAAACAGGTTCATGACAATCCATCGATTTTTCCATAATGTGTTTAAGGTTTTTTCGCAATTCTGTAAAGGTGACAACTTGCATGAATACGTACCTAAATAAGTGCATTTATAAGTATATAATAGCTAATTTTTTGATTAATGTAAACTCATTTTCCTAATCTGATTATTTCTCGTAGAATTTTTCTTCTCCAGGTGGACGAGTTTTGAAACGTTTATATTGCCATAGATACTGCTCGGGATGTTCCCGCACAAATTTTTCAACCCAGTGATTAATTAATGCGGCGTCTTTATAAAGATCATCGCTGGGATAATTTTTCAAAGGCGGATAAAATTTTACATTATAACCTTTGTTGTCATTACGGCGATAATAAGTTGCCGGCATCACAGCGCATTGGCTGATTTTGGCAAAACGCGAAGTCGCTGTTACGCTGGCAGTTGAAATATTAAAAAATGGTGCAAAAATGCTGTTTTTTAAACCAGCATCCGTATCTGGCGTATACAATACAGCCGAATTTTTTTTGAGCGCTTTAATTAAACTTCGGGCATCATCGCGAGGAATTGCCTGTTGGTAAAGCCGATTCATTGAGCGGCGGCTGATTTCGCGAAAAATAGGATTTTTTGGCGGAAAATACATGACTGAAAATGGATGGTGTAAAGTTATCAACCGGCCTACGATATGAAGTGAAGAAAAATGTGGTGTGAAAATCAATACACTCTGATTATTTTTTAAAATATGTTTAACATGCTCCAATCCTTCTATATGTACCAATTTTTTAAGACGCTTTTCTGAACCCCACCATCCAAAAGTAGTTTCAATGCTGCCGATGCCCATGGCAATAAAACTTTCCCGGCATAAATTTTGTCTTTCTGATTCTGTCATTTCAGGAAAACAACGGGATAAATTAATTTCTGTAATTTTTCGTTCGCGCGCCGCAAATCGCATCGCCAATAAACCCATATATTTGCCTATTTTTAATTGAAATCTATAAGGCAATTGAATCAACAGCCGCATAATACCCGCCAGTATCCAGACCGGCCAGTAGCGAATAGCATAGATTGAATCTTTATCCATCAATATTTTCACGAATATTCCTTGTTGATAAGCTGGTCTTTCTCTAACCAAAGTTGATTGAGAAAGCGTTGAAAATTTCGACGGAATTCATAATCATTTTCATAGTCGCCTTTAAGATGATTATCCAAAGGGATAGATTTTGCTTTGACGATAATTTTATCTGCACGGCCGCAACAATAATCCCAAAAGCTGTGATGATCTTTAGGATATATGATCGTCACGTCAATTAGTGTATTAATTTTATCCCCCAGACACTGTAATCCTAATGCTAATCCACCTGCCTTGGGTTTTAATAAATAGCGATAGAGTGATTGCTGTTTTTCATGTTTTTTTTCCGTAAATCGCGTGCCTTCAGCAAAAATCATGATACTGCCGGGCTGGTGTTTAAATCGCTCGCAGGCTTTGCGTGCGGCCTCGTAATCACGCTGTTTCCACTCAGGATGTTTTTTGAGTTCAGCATGAGTATGCCGGTGCAAAAAGGGAAAGCCATAAATCCAAGTCACTTGCCCCACTAAGGGCACCCATTTTAGTTGTTTTTTCATAAAAAATTTTAACATGGAAATATGAGGTGAAAGAGCATCGTAGAGAATCAAAATATCAGCCCATGATTGATGATTGGATGTTACAGCATAAAAAGTCTGCATACTTAAACCGGATGGCAACTCAATTTCCAGTCGTGATCCCGTCAATCGAAAAGCAAAGCGATTCATTTTTATCCATAATAGGGGTAATTCATGATAAAGCATATCTATGATTTTTTTCATAAAACCAAAAGGTAACAATTTTTCAAGCAAAAAAGTCAAAAAAAGCATCACGAAACTAAAAAATAAGCTAATAGAATATAAAATCAGGCTGATGACGCCTTTTATGGGCGCCGGAATGTATCGCATTGTATGACCGTTCCTCGTTGAATTGAGATATAATATAAAAGTAAGTATGACCGAGAATTTCCATGACTTCAAACCAAGCTATTGAGCACTTGTTAAACCAGAAATATCAACACGGTTTTGTGACGGATATTGAATCAGATACCTTTCCGCCAGGCTTGAGCGAAGAGGTTATTTGTGCGATTTCTGCGAAAAAAAATGAGCCTGATTTTATGCGTGAATTTCGCCTTAAGGCCTATCGACACTGGCTGACAATGAAAGAGCCGCATTGGGCACACGTAAAATACCCAGCTATTGATTACCAGACGATCAGCTATTATTCTGCGCCTAAACAGAAAAAAAAGCTGAATAGCCTGGAGGAAGTCGATCCGGAATTATTAAAAACTTATCAAAAGTTAGGCATTCCGCTATTCGAACAGCAAATGCTTGCTGGTGTTGCCGTTGATGCGGTATTTGACAGTATTTCTGTTGCCACGACATTTAAAGATAAGCTGGCAAAAGAGGGGATCATATTTTGCTCCTTTTCGGAAGCTGTACAAAAATATCCTGAATTGATTAAACAATATCTGGGCTCTGTCGTGCCCCATACGGATAATTTTTATGCGAGTTTAAATGCGGCAGTGTTTAGCGATGGCTCTTTCTGCTATATCCCTAAAGGTGTGCGATGCCCGATGGAATTGTCCACTTATTTTCGGATCAACGCGGCGTCCACAGGACAGTTTGAACGGACGTTAATCATTGCCGATGAAGGCAGTTATGTCAGCTATCTCGAAGGCTGTACAGCGCCAATGCGCGATGAAAATCAACTCCATGCGGCTGTTGTCGAATTAGTTGCTTTAGACAAAGCACAAATTAAATATTCAACAGTTCAGAATTGGTATCCGGGCGATAAGGATGGCAAAGGCGGGATTTATAACTTTGTGACCAAACGCGGAGACTGCCGAGGAAATAATAGCAAAATTTCCTGGACACAGGTCGAAACGGGTTCAGCTATCACCTGGAAATATCCCAGTGTGATTTTACGTGGAGATAATAGCGTGGGTGAATTTTATTCTGTTGCGCTGACCAATCATCACCAGCAAGCTGATACAGGCACCAAAATGGTTCACATTGGCAAAAATACGAAGAGTACTGTCATATCAAAGGGCATTGCGGCGGGAATGGGGCAAAATAGTTATAGAGGGTTGGTCAAAATTTTAAAAAGTGCTGAAAATGCCAGAAACTATACGCAGTGCGATACTTTGCTCATGGGCGATAGCTGCAGCGGACATACTTTTCCCTATATGGAAGTGAAGAACGCAACAGCCAAAGTAGAGCATGAAGCAACAACATCTAAGATTGGCGAAAATCAGTTATTTTATTGTGCACAGCGCGGATTGTCAGCAGAAGATGCCGTATCACTGATCGTCAACGGCTTTTGTAAACAGGTGTTTCGTGAATTACCGATGGAGTTTGCTGTGGAAGCACAAAAATTATTGGGGTTAAGCCTGGAAGGAACGGTGGGATAAATTTTAATTTTATATATTTATAGGAGAATGATGTTATGGGTGAAGTGAGAGTGGATGTTAAAGTCAGCAATCCGATTAGACGGGCATTTGTAAAACAAAAAATGATGTTAGCAAAAGACGCGCCTGAAATGGTCTTGGACTGTCTTGTCGATACGGGTGCCGTAATGGTTTTATTGCCAGAAGATGTTGTTCACCGTTTAGGGCTTGAAATGGGCAGCATAGCTGTTGTTACCCTGGCAAATGATCAAAAAGTCGAAATGAAAACTGCAGGTCCTCTCACAGTAGAAATTGATGATCGCAGTATGCCTGTAAATTGTCTGGTAGGACCGCCATTATGCGAACCATTGATTGGACAACTGGTGCTAGAGGGACTTGATTTGATTGTAGACTGTCAAAAACAAAAATTATCTTATCGACCCAGTTCTCCTGCTTATCCTTCTTATAAATTGAAATGAGATTTTATATTTTATGCTAACCATTAAAAATCTATATGTGTCTATAGACAACAAAGAAATTCTTCGCGGTATTGATTTAGAGATCAAAGCGGGTGAAGTTCACGCCATTATGGGTCCCAATGGTTCAGGAAAAAGTACATTGGCGAATGTCCTGGCTGGCCGTGAAGAATATAAAATTACACGGGGTGAAGTTTTATTCCAGGGACAAAATTTGCTTGAATTTTCCCCTGAAAAACGAGCTCAAATGGGAATATTTTTAGGTTTTCAATATCCTGTTGAAATATCAGGTGTCAGCAATATTTATTTTCTCAAAGCAGCCTTAAATGCAATAAGAAAATCTAAAAATCTATCTGAAGTAGACGCCATAGATTTTTTGAATATCGTCAGAGATAAATTGCGCTTGCTCGAAATGGACGAAGATATGATTTACCGGGCTTTGAATGAAGGTTTTTCTGGCGGTGAAAAAAAACGTAATGAAATTTTGCAGATGTTAGTCTTAAATCCTGTGTTTGCTATCTTGGATGAAACAGATTCTGGATTAGATATAGACGCTTTGCGAGTCATATCAGCAGGCATCAACAGTTTGAGAGATAAAAATCACAGCATATTATTAATTACACATTATCAGCGCTTATTGAATTATATCAAACCCGACAAAGTCCACGTATTATCCAATGGGAAAATGATCAAATCCGGCGATCACCAATTGGCATTGGAATTAGAAGCCAAAGGCTATAACTGGATTGAATCATGAGTCAAATGTTACTTCAAAAAATTCTTGCTAAAGGCTTTCCCACACAGCGTGATGAGCAATGGAAATATACAAATATTAATCATATTGCTTTAAAGGCTTTTATATTGGCGGGTAGAGACAAGGCATTACCTTGTCTCTACGATGAGCATATCATTTCAGAAAATCATATTATTTTTATCAATGGGTATATTGAAAAAATATCATTGCCTGCTGAAGTGACATATACAACAATATTAAAAAATAGCCCCGAAACTGAGAATCCAAATCTCTCAGCAGACATTTTTGAGAATTTAAATCAACATTTTTTCCAGGATGGATTAAGTATTTATATTACACAATCGTTAAATAAATCCTTACAGATATTATATATTAGTACAGAATCGAATTGGATTCAACCCAGAAATCAGATTATATTAGCAGAACATTGTGAGGCTGTGATTATAGAGAGCTTTTTTGGCACAACTTCATCTGTAACTAATATAGTCACTGAGATAGAAACAAAATCCAATTCAAAATTATCATACTTCAAAATCCAGCAAGAAAATCCGGCAGCTTTTCATATTGGCAAAACAAATATTCTTGCCCATAAAAACAGTGTAGTGAAAACATTTACTTTTTCAACAGGTGGATTACTGGCCCGCAGTGATATCAATATAAAATTAGCAGGTGAGGGTGCTGCTGCTGACTTATATGGCTTATATATCAGCAAAAATCGCACACATCTTGATCATCATACTGTCATAGAGCATGATGCAACTCAAACCAAAAGCCGTGAGTTATACCATGGTATTCTGATGGATCAATCTCGTGCAGTATTTAACGGTAAAGTGATTGTTCATCCTCATGCTGCTCAAACAGAAGCTGAGCAACAAAATCATAATTTATTATTGTCTTCAGAAGCAGAAATTGACACCAAACCTGAGCTAGAAATTTATTGCGATGATGTGAAATGTACGCATGGCGCGACAATTGGGCAGCTTGATGAAAAAGCGCTTTTTTATCTGCGGACACGGGGATTGGATGAAGATTCGGCGAAAAAATTATTAATAAATGCTTTTGCCAATAAAATTTTATCTTATATTACCAATGAGAATTTACGTGAGATGTTAAAGGAAAAAGTGGGGCATTTATGTTAAAGATTCCAATCAAGACGCAAAATATTACGTCTCTACGACAGAGCGATATTCAAAAAATTCGCCAGGATTTCCCTATTCTGAATACCACAGTACACGGCAAGCCGTTGGTTTATTTCGACAATGCGAATACGCCTCAAAAACCACAGGTTGTTATAGACAGTGTTAATGATATCTATACAAAATATTATTCCAGCGTCCATCGCGGCGTACACTGCTTAAGTGAAAAATCAACCCGGCTTTTTGAAATATCGCGAGATAAAGTTCAGAATTTTATATCTGCTAAACATAGAGAAGAAATTATTTTTGTTCGGGGAACAACAGAAGCGATTAATCTTGTTGCACAAAGTTTTGCAAGACCGCAATTAAAACCAGATGATGAAATATTAATGACGACCATGGAACATCACGCCAATATTATTCCCTGGCAAATGGTCTGCGGGCAAACAGGCGCTAAACTTAAAGTTGTGCCTATCAATGACAATGGTGAAATCATTTTTGAAGAATTTATCAAATTATTAAATCCTCGTACAAAATTATTAGCAGTTGTTCATGTTTCAAATTCTCTGGGAACGATTAATCCCATTGAAAAAATGATCGAAGCGGCACATCAACAAAATATTCCTGTTCTGATAGACGGCGCACAAGCAGTGGTTCATCAAAAAGTGGATGTACGAAAATCAGATTGTGATTTTTATGCTTTTTCAGGACATAAATTATATGGGCCATCGGGCATAGGCGTATTATACGGCAAAAAAGCGTTACTCGAAGCGATGCCGCCTTATCAAGGCGGCGGTAATATGATAAGCCAGGTAACTTTTGAAAAAACAATATATAATACACTTCCCTATAAGTTTGAGGCTGGTACACCGCATATTGCAGGCGTTATAGGCTTAGGCGCTGCTATAGATTATATAGATAATATTGGCCTGGATAAAATCAGCCGCTATGAAAAATATTTATTAGACTATGCCACACAAAGCATGCAGGAATTTTCTGATATTCGTATCATCGGCTCTGCTCAGAAAAAAGCCAGTATACTATCATTTATATTTGAGCATATTCATGCCCACGATGTGGGAACTATTTTAGATCAAGAAGGCATTGCCATTCGTACAGGCCATCATTGTACGATGCCGCTGATGGCAAGATTTAATGTGCCTGCCACAGCACGCGCGTCATTTGCATTTTATAATACTATTGAAGAAATTGATGTGTTTTTACAGGGACTTAAGAAAATCAAAGAGGTTTTCCATGTCTGATTTGAGAGAACTGTATCAGGAAGTCATTATTGATCACAACAAAAACCCCCGAAACTGCTATAAAATGAATAAATGCACACATCAGGCTGAAGGCTTTAATCCGCTTTGCGGTGATCAGATAACATTATATTTAGATATCAATACTGAAAATAATATTATTAAATCTATTAGCTTTAACGGTAAAGGTTGTGCAATATCTACAGCATCAGCCTCGTTGATGACTGAAATATTATTAAATAAATCCATAAAACAAGCTGAAGAAATATTCCAATATTTTCATGATTTAATGATAAGTTCAGACGTGCTGAGGGTTGGTGCTGATTTGGCTAAATTAGAAGTTCTCATGGGTGTCCGTGAATTTCCTTCGCGCGTCAAATGTGCAACACTGCCCTGGCATACACTTAATGCTGCGCTTCATCAAAAAAACGAGCCTGTCTCGACGGAGTCATAAAAAATGCAGCAGCTGAAAGAAGATATTATCAACATGATGCGAACGATTTATGATCCTGAAATTCCCGTCAATATTTATGATCTGGGTTTAATTTATGATATCGAAATTGATGAAAATTATAATGTCTTAGTCAATATGACCCTCACTGCACCTGGTTGTCCCGTTGCACAAACCTTCCCAGGTATCGTCGAAGACGCTGTCAGAAGCGTCACCGGTGTCAATGAAGCCAAAGTCGAACTTGTCTGGGATCCGCCCTGGACGCAAGACAGAATGACTGAAGCCGCTAAATTGCAGCTGGGTT
>Ga0206909_1039_pt1 | contig 29672 bp, 29 predicted proteins | sample Alteio_BWOrgHeat_76_FD_152943 | JGI IMG/M metagenome (GOLD analysis project Ga0206909, IMG submission 152943) | Enriched cells from forest soil in Barre Woods Harvard Forest LTER site, Petersham, Massachusetts, United States -... | ecosystem: Environmental > Terrestrial > Soil > Temperate forest >...
GGCGATTTGCAGTTGACAGATCTCAGTTTGCAGTGGGCAGATATAAGCTGAACTTCTGTTTTTCCAGGCGCAAACGGTAAACTCAAAACTCCAAACTTCATTCTAAAACCCCTCTTCATCAAGCAAATCCCCTGTTTCATGTAAAACATTTAACCCGGTTTAGCTTAATCCATTTCTTAGTACCATAATTCACACGGCATTAAAAGAAAAAATTATGGAAAACGAGAAACACGAACACCTTATCCATAGCGATAACAACAATGATGGCATCGACCGCCGCGGCTTCCTTGAGTGCATGGCCTGGGCAGGCACCGGCGTTCTTTTTATGATGACCGGCGGTGTGCTCAAATCATACGGTATGAGCCAGATCATTGATAAAGGCACCGGCGGCATCAGAAAAGGATTGAACCTGCCGAAAGCTGATTTCAGTTTTGTGCAGATCAGTGACAGCCATATCGGTTTTAACAAGGCAGCGAACCCGGATGTTACCGGTACGCTGCAGGCTACTATTGCGAAGATCAACGCCATGCCTGATGCGCCTAAATTCATCCTGCATACAGGAGATCTTTCACACCTGGCACAAGCTGATCAGTTTGACACCCTCGACCAATCTATGAAAGCTACCGGCAAACAGGTTTTTTATGTACCCGGAGAGCACGATTTGACCGACAACGGTAAATTATATCTCGATCGTTATGGCAAAGGCACAAAAGGTGATGGCTGGTATAGCTTTGATTCGAACGGCGTCCACTTTATCGGCCTGGTGAATGCCATGGTACAAGTGGATGGCGGCATGGGCACCCTGGGCGATGCACAGCTAAAGTGGCTGGCTGATGACCTGCGCGGGCTTTCAAACAGCACCCCTATTGTCGTTTTCGCGCATATTCCGCTTTGGGCCGTTTACCCGCAATGGGGCTGGGGAACAAAGGACAGTGAGCAGGCATTAACATTATTAAGGCGTTTTGGATCGGTATCGGTATTAAACGGGCATATCCATCAAACTATCCGGAAAGTTGAAGGCAATATCACCTTCCACACCGCAATGTCGACCGCCTTTCCGCAACCAGCTCCGGGCAGCGCCCCATCGCCTGGGCCAATGAAGGTACCTGCTGAAAAACTCCGCAGTGTTTTGGGTCTAACCGATGTAAATTATGTGGAACACAATCACACCTTAGCGGTTACTGACAGTCCGTTGATGGCAGATGGCGCCCAATAGATTTCTAATAAACATCTCCGTGGCCCTTTGCGATTCTCTCTGTGATCTCTGCGGTAACAATTTACCAAAAAGATCGCAGAGCAGGCGCAGAGATCACGAAGTTTAAATACTACTCAATGAAAAAAACAATTCTGTTCATCATCGTTGCTTTAATAACAGGCAATGCATTAGCCCAATACAAACCAACCGACCAGGGCTCTTCCCTAAATTTCACCATAAAAAACTTCGGTATCGAAACAGGCGGCAAATTCACCGGATTACAGGGAGATATTTCCTTTGATCCGGCAAACTTAAATGCCTCAAATTTCGACGTAAGTATTGATGCTGCATCGGTAAATACGGACAATAGTTTAAGAGACAGCCATCTTCGCGGAGAAACCTATTTCGATGTAAAAAACTATCCTAGAATACATTTTGTATCCACCAAAGTATCGGCCGGCAAAAATGGAATGTTTATGCTGACCGGCAAACTCACCATTAAAAAGGCCAGCAAAATAATCTCCTTCCCTTTTTCAGCAACCGCATCAAACGATGGTCAAGTATTTAAAGGAGCATTTAACATCAACCGGAAAGATTTTGACGTGGGCGGCACAAGCACCATCTCAGATAACCTGGATGTGGTATTAAACATAAAAGCCACAAAATCATAAACCATGAAGATCAATCGCACATTCTCCATCATATTAGTGTTAACGGTAACTATTTCAGCGGTAGCCAGCGCCACCATTTCAAAACAGGCGGATGAACCGCAATACGTCAACCTCAAAGTGCTGCCAAAAAATATCAGTTCAAAGGAGCTTCAGAAAATTATGGTTGATGACTTTGAAGATGCACTCGGGGTATCCTGTAATTTTTGCCATGCCGCCGACACCACAACCGGCAAACTGAATTACGCCAGCGACGCCAAACCCGAAAAGGAAATTGCCCGCCAGATGATGCGCACTACCCTCGGCATTAATAAAAAGTATTTTGGCATCAAACACCCCGAGATTGGGTCATCCGGGCTAACGGTCACCTGCAATACCTGCCACAACGGGGTGGCGTTTCCTGACGGTCATTAGTTTTCGGTTGATTGAGTTAGATTAAGTTGATTGGGTTGATTGAGTTTAAAAAATTTATTTATCTTTATTCAGCCTTGAATCCAGATTATTGCAGTTAGAGTAATTTGGTCAGGATGATTGAGTCAAAAAACTTAATCAACTTAATCCAACCTAATCAACTCCGTCAACTCAATCAGCTACCTCTTTATCATTCTATCTTTCAAAATCTCCTGTAATACCTTCTCCCTTAAATTCTGACTGATGGTGATCTTTTCGGTGCCGACGTGGATCATATTGCCTTCAATGCGTTGTATTTTTTCGCGGTTTACAATGAACGATTTATGAACTTTAATAAACTGATTTGCCGGTAACTGCTCTTCAAGGCTTTTAAGGGTGATATACACGATCATTTTGCGGCTGTTTGTGTAAAAGATCACATAGTTCATCAACGATTCAGCATACAATAAATCGTTATACATTACTTTTTCTATCTGGTTATCGCATTTAATAAAAAAATGATCATCGGTTTTTTGAGGCGATTGGGCCAGTTGCTTCCTTGTTTCGTAAACTTCGCGGGCTTTGTTGCAGGCTTTTAAAAAACGTTCGAAAGGGATTGGCTTCACCAGGTAATCCAAAACATCCAGCGCAAATGCTTCAACGGCATATTCGGCATAGGCCGTGGTCATGATAATGCTGGCGGTGTTTTTTGAACTTTTCAAAAAACTAATTCCGTTGATCACCGGCATGTTAATATCCAGGAAGATCAAATCGACAACATTATTGTTCAACAGACTGATCGCTTTGGTCGGGTTTTCAGCCTGTCCAACAAGGTCCAGGTAGTCAATATCCTCAACAAACTCTTCTATCAGTTTCCTGGCAATGGGTTCATCATCAATGATGATACATTTTAGTTTCATTCCAATTCCAATTTTAGTGATGCCTCGTAACGATCCGTTTCCTGGTTAAATTCAAGGGTATATTTGCCCTGGTAGAGTAACTCGAGCCTCCTTTTTAAGTTGGTTAAGCCAATACCACTGTCAGTGATCAGCGACGGCAAGGGCTGCCTGTGCTGAGTTGTATTGCTAACATAAAAGTTGAACACTTTATCAGCGGCGCACAGCCTGATCTCAATTTTATTTTCCTTATCGGCAAAACTACTTACAAATTTAAATGCATTCTCAATCAGTATCACCAATAACAATGGGGCGATGGTATAATTCCCCTCGCCAATTTGAATATCTACAGCAACCTCCAGGTTTTTCTCTTTTCGGATCTGCTGAAAGGAAATATAGTTCCTGATAAATTCCACTTCTTTTTCCAGGCTGATCTTTTCTTCATTACAGTCATACAACTGGTAACGCAGCAGGCCCGAAAACTTCAATAAAATATTGCGGGCCGTTTGGTTATTTTTATCAATATGCCCGTAAATGGTATTCAGCGAATTAAACAGCGCGTGCGGGTTGATCTGCGCTTTTAAAAAGTCAAGCTCATGTTTAATTCGCTCCTGCTCCATAAGCGCCAGTTTTTGCTGATTATAAATCCTGTCGACAATCATTTTACCCATAACGATCAATTCAACCCAAATAAAAATATTGAGCAGCGAATTAAAATAAAGGGTAGAAAACACTGGCTGAACGTGCCCCTTAAACACGTGAATGTTCATCTGCACCGACACCAGGGCCCGTAACAACGCCGAAAAGGCGATCAGCCCAATTGTGCACAAAGCAAAAAGAGCGTACCGCTTTTTCTTTAAAAACGCCGGGAGGATATAATAGGTGATGATGTAATAATCGGCCGTGATGAAAACCAGGTAGCAAAACTCTACCGTCATGCTTTTGGTTAACGAAAATGAGTAATTGCGAAAAACAAAAACCCATAGCAGGTAAACTTCAATCGTAAATTAATATATCCAAATATATTAATGTGTTTTTAGGTTTTGGCTTTTATTACACCAAGTAATACAAACGCCTGATAAAACAGGCAAAACCGCGTATATTTTTTGTGCCTGTTATTTTCTTTTATAAAAGGATATAGTGGCCAGCTTACCCGGATAGCCCCTGATCTCGGTATCGGTATAATATCCCGAGTCGTCCGCGGCAAAGCAAATACCCTCGCCTTGTGGTTCGTTATTGGCGTAAGGGGCCACTTCGGGTGCGGTTAAAAGCCCGGCAGAAACACTTGTTCCGGCCGGCAGTTTCCAGTACCATATCAATTCATTACTTCTGAGTAAAATTTCAGTCCCATCAGGTGAAATATCGCCGGCAGTTGCATGATCAAAGTATAACTGAACAATGGGGGTCATTGTAATTACTGACGAGGTACTTTGGGGATATCGGGCAACAAATATTTGCGAAATATTGCTCGCCTTGCTGGCAATATAAATATCTTTTGTGAGGGGGTCGACCATTAGTGTTTCTGCATTGCGCGGCCCATTAGGGTATTTTAGTTCGATGACGTCAAGCTGGGTAATATTTATATTCACGGGCAAGGTTGCGCCGGTCAGATCAGGCTCAGGAAAGCGGTAAACAAAAACAGAAGGATATTGAGAATTGTTATCGCCAATATCGCCAACATACACATAATTTTTGCCGGCTATGGGCCCCGGTCCTATAGCAATGTCTTCCCAATCGCGATTACCCACGGGTGTTAAAGTTAGTGTTCCGATGTTTGCGCCCGCTCCATTGGTTAAATAAACCTGGTTGGCGTTTCCGCTGTCATTATGAATATACAACACACCTGGATTGACCCTGCTTGCCGCAACGCCCGAAATTTCATACAGATCGGTGCGCGCCAGGTCGTTTACCACAGGTACTGGATTGAACAGCTTGGTGGTGTCTAAACCGGAAGGGTTGTATGACGGCTTAAAAAATTGAACCGTCGGCGGAGTCACCACGGTATCAACAGGTTTCAATATTGCCGCAGCTTGTTTTTTGCAGGAGAAATTAAAGAGCATTAAAACGCAGAGTAGTGCCTTTGCCACGTTAGTTGTCGTAGGGCTTATAAAACTCTTTTTTGTACCAAAAATCATTTATTTGAATTTATTATTTTGAAATATAGCGATGGGCTTAAAGCCCATCGCTATATAAATATTGCAGGAAAGAGTTCTTTTACTTAAAATCCGGAACTCTCCGTCTTCAATTTAGTGTTGGTTACCTGTGCCGTCGGTCTGGTAGCAACCGATATCTTTACCCGGGCCTGTTATGCCGCTTGAACCAAAGTTAGGATCGATAGGGATCCCTGCTGTTATAGCAAAAACTTTGGTGGGATCTGTTGTTCCTTTGCCAATTGCCGGCGAACCTGCCTGCAGGTGGAAATTGAAACCATCAACCGAACATTGGGTTATCCATGATCCGCTGGCTGCAGGAAGCGGAAAGTTCGAAAACATCGGGTTGTTTTTACCTACTAACGAGGTGCCGTCATAAACCTGTCCAAACGTATAAGTTGCACCCAGGAAAGAAGCCATGTTAGGGATATCAGTAGCCTGAGGATGTGTAACAACCGGCTGTGCAACATTTGTAGGCACAAATTGGCCTGTTATTGCTGCGTTATCGCCATAATAAAAGTTATATCCGTAAGCAGTTTGGTGGATAGTGCTCGAATTGCTGAAAGTTGTATCGGCAAGGTAAACTTTTGCACCGCCCGGGCCACCGGCAATACGCACGCCAAACTCGCAGTTAACCATAAGGTTATTGTAAACAAGTGCTCTTGAGTTATTTTCAATTTCAACAGAACCGCTGCGTGCACCGAAAACGCCATTATTCCGGAAACCGTCGTTGACATAAGTGTTGTTGTACATGGTAAATTGGCATTCGCCGGCTGTTGTACCGTCACTGGCGGTTTTTGTACCGTTGGTTGCACCACCGATAACAAGGTTATAAGCCATATTACCCACTGAGCTGCCTTTAGCATTGAAACCATCGCCGCCGTTGCTGCCACATTTTTCCATCGTGTTTCTCATAATATTGTAGGTGCCGCCATAAAAACGGGTAGCATCATCCGGCGAACCGTATAACCATGAATCTTCAAGTATAAATACCCCACTTGGATTTGTAAAATACAAGATATACTGGGCGCCAACCTTTAATGAATTGGCACCGGTAAACGGCAACGCTTTTAACGCCGCGCCGCCGAAATCAAGGTGAGTCCATTTTATCACTACCAACTTGCTTGTCGGGCCGCAATAAATACCGCCCCAGCCACCAACATATGCCGAATCTTGTCCCACTACCGAAGTACCTGTAGTTTTGGTTCTGCGTGGATCGGTAATGGTAACCGGTGCATCTTTGGTGCCTTCGCTAACTAAAATGCCGTTAACAATAATGTTTGCGCCGTTGGTCATGTTAATTTTAACACCCTTTTGAATTAATAAGGTATCGCCGGCATTAATGGTGATATCACCGCCGACGGTATAAGTTTGATTGGCAAGCATAGTGCCCTTATAGTTGCCTGCCGGCAACGTACCTGTGTTGCTGATGGGCTTTCCCACCTGGAAGAGGGGCACCGAAACCACCGCTTTATCACCTTTTTTACTACAGGCTGCAAGGCCGAGAAGTGATAATCCTAAAAAAATAATTTGTAGCTTTTTCATAACTGAATGTTGAATGATTAATTATTACTGGTTTTATTACTGAATTTGAAATTTAAAAATTGTACTTAACGCCTAGATTGTACCGGGCATAATACTGATCGTATTCAACCGTCGTATAATTGGGGCTTTTCTGAAAAGGGTACTTAGCAATTCCGCTGTAGTTATAGGTATTGTTTTGCTTGATGATCAATTCGAAAGGTGTGTTTAACAGGTTATTGGCTTTTACATAAATGATAAAGTGCCTGCCTACCTTCTTTTGAGCAGAAAAATCAAGAAATGTGGATGGCCGTTCCCAGGTATCCAAACCGTAATAGTTTGATACAGCCTCGATGCGTTCGCCGATGTACGACAACGATAACTGGGCATCCATTCCATTTTTTTGATCTTTATACAACAATGAAGCGTTGCCGATATTTGCGGCCTGCCCTTGCAATGGCCTGGTTTGATCGATGTGGGTAACGTTGTTATTTATATCAATACTTTTTAAAGTGGTGATCGTAGAATTGGTGTATGTATAATTTATTGATGCGCCGATGTTGCCGAAATACTTCTTAGCTTCCAGTTCAAGGCCGTAATTTTGGGCGTTACCAAAGTTGTTTGGCGTTAAATATAATGTGGCGCCACCGTTAGCCTGCATGAGTTCAGTTTCAATTGGATTAGTAAGCTGTTTATAAAACACACCTGCCATAAACTCGTCAAATACCCCCGGGAAAAACTCATATCTTAAATCGTAGTTATTGATAACTGTGTGTTGTAAAAAGGGCGATCCTATATGCTGATAGGTTTCGTCGGCTGTTTGGTCGGGGTATGGAATCAGGTCTGCAAATGCCGGGCGAAGGATAGATTCGTAATAAGATGCTCTTAAAGCCTGCTCATTGGTGAGCGAATATTTAAGATTGATACTCGGCAAATAATCGGTATAGGTTATCGTAGCTGTTTTGCCCGGAAAGATCACCGGCAACTGTGAATAATAATTTTGATAAGTGTGTTCGCCCCTGATACCCGCAATAAAATTTAAGCGATCGGTAATATCGTATTTTACCATGCCGTAAGCACCCTGCACGTTTTCTACGAAGGTGTAAACACCCGGGTCTGTTGCCGACGAACCCCTTGCATTAACTGTGTCGGCGCCGGTAAATAAGAATTTTGCGTTCGGGATGGTGGTGTACGTTTCCGGAACGCCATTAACCACCGTATTTGGTAAGCTATAACTATCGTTAAAGTTATCCCTGGTTTTGTGCCTGAACATGGCGCCGGCCGAAAATATGGCCTCGCGGCCTAATATTTTTACCTTGTAGTGCAGGTTTAAGTAGGCCGAAATATCTTTATCGGTGTTGTGCATCCAGTCTCTCGACTCATTTTGCACCAGCACCGGGCCATTATTTACAGTTTGAGCAACTGAAACATATGGCTCCTGCGGATTACCGGTCGGCTGGCTGGTAATGGTAGATGCATCGGGATTTGTACCATATTGGGTATCAAACTCCGCATCATCCGGCAGTTTATGAGTCGCTTGCGAACTGGCAACGATCCAGTCGATAGAGAACGGCTTAAAAATTTTGTGTTTCCCGCTTAAAGTAATGTTATAAATATTTTGCAGGTCGCTGCGTGTTTCTGTTAAATTATCAACAGAATAGGTGCCCCGGTACCCCTGGTAGGTATAACCGCCATAAGTATCGTTCTGGGTTTGACGAACGCGGTATTGATTTAACTCCAGATAGGTAGCAAATAATTTCAGGCTGTTATTGTCGTCGAATTTGTAATCAAGTGAAGCGATCGCGCCCGTACGCTGGAGCTGGGATGAATACTGACGATTGTAAGAACTCTGAAAAGCTGTCTCCTGGTTCTGGCCGGCATTACCTACCGCCGGGCCTACCGTATTTGTTTGTACCACAACAAAACTGTTGCTACCCTGGTATAAATTTTGATAACTACCGGAGAAAAGCACCCCTAATTTGTTATTCAAATAACGGTTGCCAATGGTTAAGCTGGCGTTAATATTTGGTGGCGGATTGCCTGTTTTGGTGATAAGGTTTTGGTATGGAAAATCATTTGGGGTGGCTATGCCGCCCGGATTTATTTCGCCCGGCGATTTGCTGTTTACCGTGCTGCGATCAAAGCTGGCAAAAGGGCGATCGAAAAATATCTGGCTGTAACCGGTTCCTACTTCGCCGTCAACACGTAATTTATCCGGAGCAGTTTTCATTACCAGGTTGACTACACCGCCAGAGGCATCACCTTCCATATCCGGCGTTAGCGTTTTGTACACTTCAATGGTTTCAACAAGGCCGGCCGGGAAGATATCCAAAGGCACATACCTGTTTTTGTTATCAGGGCTTGGTATTTTAATGCCGTTTATTAACGTGGTATTGTATTGTTTATCCATCCCGCGGATAACCACGTGCTGCGCATCGCCGGTGTTACTTCTATCAATCGATATACCTGAAACACGCCCCAACACGTTTGACACCAAAACATCAGGCGATATGGCAATGGACTGTGCCGAAACCACGTTAATGGTGTTGTTTGAGTTTTTTTCGCCACTGCGTGCATACCGGTCACTTTCGGTGCTGGCACGCCCGCTAACAACTACCTCGGTAAGTGCAGTAGAATTGTCGGCCATAGCTATATTTAACACGGCTACTTTATCAGAAGTAACATCAACTACGTATTCCTTTGAGGCGTAATACCCTATATAGCTTACTTTCAATTTGTAACTACCAGCCGGGATATTTTTAAACTCATAAACACCATCCAGCTTAACGATCGTATTCCGCTGAAAATCGCCATTTTGAATATGAACGCTGGCGCCTATTAAAGTCTCTCCGTTTTTTGCATCGGTAACATTACCCTTAATGGTTTGAGCATGTGAAACAGTGATAGAATAAAAAATTAAGGCAATACCAATACTCAGTTTTTTTAAAATTTGTAAAAATGATTTCATCAGCAGTCTGGTGTGTTATTTAAAAATTAGTAAAAAAAACGATCAGAAACCGGCGGCGGCAAAGCTGCACGGATTTGACGCATGCGAAAAAGTCTTTAACTTATTCCCGGCAAAAGGGTGGTGTTTGTCGTCGGCGGCAATAAGCCCGCAAGCCACTCTGCCTATCTTTGGATCGATATTAAAAATCGGGAAGAATATATTTTTATTTACTCTTTTGGCGAGAAGAGAATCAGCAGACGCTGGTATTAATGAGCACGACGGGTTTAAAAAAGATTGCAGGGGTACAAAAAATTGTTTCATCAAACCGTTTTTTTGGCAAAGAAACCCAACGAATTCTGGAGGAATTCTGAATTTCGAATCAAACGGCGTTTCTTAAATTAATGATAATTTTGAGTTAACATTGGGGGCAAAATCCATGACAAGGGGTCGTTTTCAGAAACAATTTGTTAACTTAAATCAAATGATTTGATGATGAAACTAATTTTGTATTTGACCAAAATTTTCCCATGGTAGAATAATTTACTCTATGGGCATATTTGTTAATTATTGCTAATAAACGTAATCTAAAAAACATGCATGATAATGACGGCTAAATGCGGCGGTGCCCTTATCGTGATTTGTGTTTCTTTATTTTGATAACGATGAGTTTGGATGTCGGCGTATTACTCCCTTCGGCTACACTGTCTATCGGCACCAATACATTTGTTTCGGGGTAATAAGTAGCTGTATTTCCTTCGGGGATGTTATAGGCTACGATCACAAATAAACGGGCGACACGGGTCACACCCCCATGATGGTTAACCAGGTCCACTTTTTCTCCCGTTTTAAAACCGCATTTCGCAATATCCTTTTCATTCATAAATATCACCCTCCGTTCGTTATGGATACCGCGATAGCGATCCTCCAGGCCATAAATAGTGGTGTTAAACTGGTCGTGGCTGCGGATGGTCATCATGATGTATTCGTCATCAGCCAATTTGTGTACGGGCAAAGCCGTGATAGAAAACGCAGCTTTATCGCCGTGTTTTTTTGTTTTGAATTTACCTTCGCGCGGCGCGTTCGGCAGGTAAAAACCGCCCGGTTGGCGCACTTTTTTATTATAATCTTCGCAGCCGGGAATGACCTTTGCAATTACGTTACGCACTTCATCGTAACTATTGGCGTATTTATCCCAGTCGACGACGGACTTATCACCCAGGGTAGCTTTTGCCAACCGGCAAACAATCTGTGTCTCGTTCAGCAGGTCGTTCGAGATCGGTTCCAGGATCCCTTTTGAAGATTGCACAACTCCCATCGAATTTTCGCAAGTAATAAACTGTGGCTCGCCGTTTACTACATCTTTATCGCTGCGCGAAAAGGTTGGCAAAATCAACGCCTCGTCGCCATGTACTAAATGGCTCCTGTTTAATTTTGTAGAAACGTGCACCGACAATTTCAATTTGCGTAAAGCTTCGGCCGTATAATTGGTGTCCGGCGTAGCCGACAAAAAATTGCCGCCCATGGCAAAAAACACTTTTAACTTTCCCTGGTGCATGGCCTTAATCGTTTCAACCGTATCATAGCCTTTTTCCTTTGGTGGGTCGAAACCGAAAACTTCTTTTATCTTATCCGAGTGGGTTGGTTTCTCCCATATCAGCATGGTGCGATTGCCCTGCACATTGCTATGGCCGCGTACCGGGCATAAACCAGCGCCCGGTTTGCCAATACTGCCTTTAAGCAGTATCAGGTTTACTATCTCCTTAATGGTGTCCACACCGTTTATATGCTGCGTAATACCCATTGCCCAGCAGATAATTATCCGGTGTTTGTGTTTCAGTACTTCAGCGGCTTCCTGTACCTGGGATAAGAGCACGCCAGCTTGGTCTGCCAAGTTCTGCACATCGAACTGCTTCAAATGATGGATTAATGCTTTGTATCCGACTGTGTCCTCTTCGATAAATTTTTGATCAAATACCTTTCCCGGTTCATTTAATTCAGCTTCATACAGCAATTTTTCAATCGCCATCAGCAGCGCAATGTCACCGTTGATCTTCACCTGCAGGTATACATCAGCCAATTGGGTGCTGAACCCTAATGCTCCTTTTACGGTTTGTGGATTCTTAAAAGCCATCAGCCCCGCTTCATGCAGCGGATTGATCGCAATGATCTTCGAGCCATTTTTTTTTGCTTTTTCCAAAGCGGTAAGCATCCGGGGATGATTAGTGCCCGGATTTTGGCCCATGATGATAATCACATCGGTATCATAAAAATCGTTAAGCGTAACCGTACCCTTGCCAATCCCGATTACTTCGTTCAAAGCAGTACCTGATGATTCATGGCACATATTTGAGCAATCAGGCATATTGTTGGTGCCATAAGCCTTTACAAAAAGTTGGTACATAAACGATGCCTCGTTACTTGTTCGGCCCGACGTATAAAAAGCCGCTTCATCCGCCGATTTCAGGCTATTTAAATGACCGGCAATTTTTTTAAACGCATCATCCCAGCTAATGGGCTGATAATGCGAACCGCCTTTTGGCAGGTACATAGGCTGTGTTATCCTGCCCTTTTTGCCGATCTCATAATCATTTAATTTGGACAGATCAGCTACTGAATTGGCGGCAAAAAAATCCGCTGTTAGTTTTTTCGTTGTAGCCTCTTCAGCCAGGGCCTTAGCGCCATTCTCGCAATATTCAGCAATTTGCGAGCGGTCGTCATCCGGATCGGGCCAGGCACAACTGGAGCAATCAAAACCGCCCTTTTTATTCATGTGGAACAATGCGGTCATCCCACGGATTAAGCCGTCTTCGCCCAAAACATCTTTACCTGCTTCATAAACCGCAGGGATACCGGCCGCCCATGTTTTTGGTTCGGTTACTTTTAATTTTAGCAGTTCTTCCGGGTTTTCGGCTTCGGGGATTTCAATCTCCTTCTTCATAAACACTCTTCGCTAAAGGATTTGGATAATTATCGCTTTGATCTTCACTAACATTATCTATACAGGTAAAATCTTTTTCAACCAGCAAATGCAGCCCGCCGCTTATATTTTCAAAACCGACTTTATCGGTATCCACCAGTTCGCCAATCATTTTCGCCGGCATATATAAAGTAATGGTGCTGTTTTCAAAAGATGAGGATAGATCCCTGCCATCGCCGATCTTTATCGAATACACCAAGGGCTGTCCGCCGAAATCTACCTTTTCCTCCAAGCGGTTGGTGACAGCCAGTTGTTTTACATCCGACCGGGTTAGCCGAAACCTTACCGAATTGCCATTAATACGTATTTTCATTTGTGGGTAGTAAAATGCGGTGCGCCGCCGTATAAATATTAAATCGCCGGTTTCGTAAAAACCCGGCGAGGGTAATGTTAAATTCTTCGGCCAGTTCAACTGCAAGGCTGGATGGCGCGCCGACGGCAGCGATCATGTTGATACCGGCCATGGCCGCTTTCTGCACCAGCTCAAAACTGGCGCGGCCGCTTAAAAGTAAAATATGGTTATTCAGCGGCAGCATTTCTTTTGTTATGGCTGCACCGATCAGCTTATCCAATGCGTTGTGCCTCCCCACGTCCTCGCGTAGCAACAACAACTCGCCTGCCAGGTTAAACAAACCCGAGGCATGGATGCCGCCTGTGCTGGCAAAGGCATCCTGGTAATAACGCAGGATATCCGGTAAACGATAAAGCACTTCGGCGTCGATAGTGTGTTGAACGCCTTTTTTATTTACAAAACTGCTAACCGTGCGGATGGCGCTGATGGAACCCTTCCCGCAAACCCCGCAGCTGGACGTTGTATAAAAATTCCGCTCGGAGTTATTCAGGTTAGGTACTGCGCCTTCGTTCAATTTCACCATAATCACATTTTCCTTATTCTCGGCGCAGGCGATAAAACAATAATCGATACTTTTGATCGGGTCGGCGGTGATGATCCCTTCGGTGAACAGGAAACCCAGTGCCAACTCGGCATCATTGCCTGGCGTGCGCATGGTAACGGATACAGTTTTCACCTGCCGTTCATCTTCGGTACCATATTCCAGCCTGATCTCTAAAGGTTCCTCAATAGCCAGTGCATCCGAAGCATCCGCAACAGTGGCGTCGGTGATCTTTGTAATATTAAACCGTTTGATAGAATTGGTGGTCATAGTCAAATGTATTGAAATTCGGTTAAAAGCTGATCGTTTTGATGAGGCAATTAAGTTTACGCTACTAAAGCCCAACTCATTCAACCCACCCGATAGCTATCGGGTCAACTTAATCAACCATTCAACCCTCTTTCTTGTTTTAAATTAGCTATAATTAACAATTTGCCCTAATTTTGTATGATGAAGATTAAAGTACTGGCGTTTGGAATTGCGAAGGATATTTTTGGAGGATCTTCAGTCGCGGTCGATCTTGCAAACGATTCAACCGTCTATAATTTGCAATATGTGCTTGAGCAGCAATACCCAAAGCTGCAGCAATTAAAGTCGTACATGCTGGCGGTAAATAATGAATACGCCCTGCCCGGCGATACCATCCACGAGCGCGATGAGATTGCGGTTATACCGCCGGTGAGCGGAGGGTAAAAGACCCTACCATTGTTTGTGTCCTTACCTTTCCGTGGTTTGTGTCCCCACAAACTACATTCGTTCAAATTGATCGTTAGTGTTTAAACGCCAGATCCCATGTTGTATCTTGATAGCAATCAAATCTATATTCAAATCTACTGCTAAAGTAGTTGCCTGTGCGGCCACAGACAACGGGGAAATTGGTGAAGTCTTCGATAATTTCATATGCAAAGTACAATATCATATAATCTACACATATAATTGATTTAAAATTAAATATATTTTATAAAATTGCCATAATTTTGTTGTAAGGCTCACATTTTGAACACTTTTTCGACAAATTGAACAACTACTTTAGATAGATTCGGCATGAATCTTCTTATCAGCGAGAACAAGAAAATAACTTTCCCATTTAACTGAATCTAAGTAAGGACACCTCGAAGAAGGTAAAACAATTATCTTTGAAAATAAAATAATCGACACTTGTCCACCCAAATCCAAATATCCCCCACCCCATTAAACATCCCGGAATGTATTGATTGGATCATGTCGCCGGAGAGTGGCGGGATAGATGTGTTTATTGGTACGGTACGCAATGCCACCAAAGGCAGGCCCGTTATCCGGCTGGAGTTTGAGGCCTATGAACCCATGGCCATCGCCGAAATGGAAAAGATCGTTGAAAAGGCCGAAGAAAAATGGCCCATCCAAAAAGCCCTGATCCATCACCGCACCGGGATACTGGAAGTTGGAGAAGTACCGGTAATTATCGCCGTCTCCGCCGCACACCGGGCCGCGGCTTTTGATGCCTGCCGCTATATCATCGATACCCTAAAACAAACTGTCCCGATATGGAAAAAAGAGGTATTTGAAGATGGCGAAGTGTGGGTAGCAGCGCATCCGTGAGTTAGAGATTAGGCCTATCAGCATACGAATAATAGCGAATTTGCATCCAAAAAATCTGACAAATCTGCTCAATCCCGGTTCAGACAATTGTCCAGGCTTTCAATCCCCCATCCAGCGAAAACACATTCGTTCCGGGAAATCTCTTCTTGATCAGTTTAACTGCTTCACCGCTCCTTTTGCCTGAAGCGCAATAAAACACTGTTTTTATCGCGGCGTCCCAGCTTTCAAGATGGCCATCAAGTTCATCCAGGGGGATATGTTCGCCGCCGATGTCGAATTCGTCGCGCTCCTGTGCTGTTCTTACATCAACCAGTTTGATGGCGTTTTTCGCCATGCAGGTTTTCAATTCATCTGCCGAGATCACCGGAATGATAACCGTTTCTTTTAACCTGTTGATTTGGGTACGGGTAACGCTGCCAATTTTAATTACCCGGCTTTGCATGGTTTGCGCATCGAAGATCAATATTTTGCCGGCAAGCAGTTCGCCGGTCAAGGTAAAGTATTTGATCACCTCGTTGGCCTGCATACAGCCGATGATGCCCGCAAGGGTTGGTATTACGCCGCCTTCGGCACAATTGGGAATCTGGGAGGCATCCACTTCGGCAAAAAGGTCGCGGTAATTTGGGGTTTTGGAGCCATTTTCATTTATAACATTCCATACGGCTACCTGTCCTTCAAACTGGTAAATGGCGCCGTAAACGACCGGCTTGCCAGCCAGCACGCCGGCGTCATTTAATAAATAACGGGTGTCAAAGTTATCGGTGCAATCAACTATCAAATCATAATGACTGATCAGTTCCATCACGTTTTGCGAGGTGACCATTTGGTCATGAGGGACGACTTTTATGCCTGGATTCTGACTTTGTAAACGCTGAACGGCTATCACGGCTTTCTTTTCGCCCGCATCAGCCGGGGTAAACAACACCTGCCGGTGCAGGTTACTTATCGAAACGGCATCAAAATCAGCAATACCTAGGGTACCCACGCCGGCCGCCGCGAGATATTGTGCCGCCGGGCAGCCCAGGCCGCCTGCGCCAACCACTAAAACCCTTGCATTTTGGAGGCGCTTTTGCGTAGCTTCCGAAAATCCGGGCAAAGCTATCTGGCAACTATATCGTAAAAAATCACTGTTCATACCGCACTCTATTTATTGCAGGGCAAGCTTCACTTTTTCTAAATCTTCAGGGGTATTTACGTTGGTTAACTCGCCAGTATCCGGGGCCTGTAGCAAGGTAATTTCGCTATTGATCAATACCTTGCGGGGGCAGGAATAACCCTGTGCCAAAAACGAAAGTAATACGGGGTAGCTTTTTGGTTCCCAAATGGTAATCAAGGGCTCGGGGAAATCATTAAAACTGCTTTGATAGGCTGTCGCGATAGTTGCAACATTACGATTACCAACCAGATAGTTTAATGATTTTTCAGTGAGCAAAGGCAAGTCACACGCCACCACCAGCCAGGCCTCATCCGGCTTTTCGCGAAAAGCGGACAATATCGCGCTATAGGGCCCAAGGCCCATAAAAGTATCCGGCAAGTTTAAATAGGCCGGTTCTATTTGTTTCTGCTGATCGGGGCGGCAGGAGATATAAACCTCATTGCAAAACGGCTGTAACATATCGGCCATATAATAGCGCTGTTCTTTACCGTGCCAGTTTACCGACCCTTTATCAAAGCCCATCCGCTCGCTCTTACCACCGGCTAGCACGAGCCCGTTCAATTTCGGCTTTGCCAGTTGCAATTGTTTTCTAAAAAAGTCGATGATCTTGTCTGTCTCATCAAAATGGTAAATGGGTAATTCGTTCCAATTTGGAACGGCTTCTTTAACAAAATCAAAGATATCGCTGGTACTATCGGCCAGCAAGATCATTTGCACATTGGTTAACTCTGCAACGCGTTTTTGTAACGAAGCTCTTTTATTCTCATAAATAATCACTACCTGGGCCTTTGCAGGGTTATGGTTGCCGTTTGCTAAAACCAGGTCGGCACCCGCGAAAGTTTCTCGCAGCTTGAATGAATTAAAAGGCTCCTTGTAGTTGACTTGCGCGTAATTTACCTGGTCATTATATTCCAAAAAGGCCCCGTTTGCTAGTTTAGCCGGCATCGAGGCCATATCATCATTATGGGTAGTATCGATATAAGCGCATTTATAATCTGATGATAGCGCATTGATAACCTGGTCGGCCAATAATTTGATGGTTGTGCATGGCCCGCCAACAACGGCCCATTCGTTACGTGCATAATTGCCAAAAGCAGGCCGTTGCAGATTGGCATGTTTTTGATGCTTCTTGCCTTCCGTACTATTCCCGTCTGAAATCACGTTTACCTCCTGTTTTAGCAAGCAGTTTTGTTTCCCTTATAACAATATCGTGGCTCATCGCTTTGCACATGTCGTACACGGTTAACGCCGCGATAGATGCACCAACCAGGGCCTCCATTTCGACGCCGGTTTTGGCGGTAATACTGGCGGTACAATCAATCACCACCTCATTTTGTTCGTTTACGCTGATCTCAATATGGCAATTGTCCAAACCCAGCGGGTGACAAAGTGGGATCAAGTCGCCGGTTTTTTTTGCCGCCATTATCCCTGCAATGATCGCTGTTTGGAATACCGACCCTTTTTTTGTTTGCAAATCGCCATTGCTTAGATGTGCAAGTACCTCATCCGGCAACGAAACAACACTGCGCGCAGTAGCTGTGCGATGCGAAACCTGTTTTTCGGTTATATCAACCATGGTGGGGTTACCTTGTTTATCTAAATGGGTGATCACAGATTTATACTGATTTTTTTGATTTCACTGATTAAAAATTGGCAGTAGGGTTACAGCACAAGCCTTTTTATTTTCAAGCTTTTCTCGCCAAAGTTTAATAACAAGCCTACGCTAATTTTGTACACTCTTAAATAGTTTAGTACCTGATTAATATGCACATCATCTATTTCGCTTAACGCTTTTAATTCAACTAAAACCAACCCCTCAACAAAAAAGTCGACTCGTCTAACGCCGATTGGTTCCACGTAGTTTTTGTAAAAAATCTCCACCTCACACTCCCGTTGAAAATTTAAACCTGCTTTAATAAATTCAAGTGTCAAAGCGCGTTGATAAATTACCTCCTGAAAACCGCTTCCCAAAAAAGTATGAACCTCCATTGCACAAGCAATAATTTTACCGGTCAGTTCCGAATGTTTATACTCTTCCATCAACTAAAAACAAATAAACTGATTTACTATCCTATACTTTCAAAATCAGTGAAATCACTTTAATCCGTTTAAATCAGTGATCAAAACCCGCTTTAATTTATCATACTTAACGGACTCAGTGAAATCAAAAAAATCAGTTTAAATCAGTGATCAAAAATTATCCATCAGAAGGTCCATATCTTAAACGCCTCTCCCCTTTTAAACTCATTCCTGTCCAGGGGTAATTCCATAAAGGCGTCCGTATCCGCTAAGTTAGCAAAATCACCCGAACCATTGCCCTCAACCGGATCGGCCATTAGCTGGCAATATTCGTTATAATGCAATTTTACCTGCAAAAAATATTTTAAGGGGAAATTAAAACTAACCCGGTTACTTAAAACCGCGCGCAGTTGTGGTTTTTCCTTTGCACCCAGCGATGCATGCAGCCAGGGTAAAAAATACCGGTGCAGGCACATAAATGTAGCCACCGGGTTTCCCGGAAAAGCAAACACCAGCTTTCCATTTTCATGTTTACCAAACCAAAAAGGTTTGCCGGGTCGTTGGGTCACTTTATGAAACAACTGATTGATATGCAACCCCTTTAAAGCACGTGGGATATAATCAAATTTACCCATGGACACCCCGCCGCTCAGCAAGATCACATCATAGTTTTCGAGGCAAGTCTTTAGCTGCTGTATAATTACCTGTTCATCATCAGGCAAATGCAACAGGTCGGCGTCCAACCCGTGCTGTTTTAACACTGCTTTAACGGTATAATTATTTGATTTCCTGATCTGGAACGGGCCTGGCGCCTGGTCAACATCCACCAGTTCGTTACCTGATGAAAGGATCACCACGCGGGGCAATTTCTTTACCCGTAACTCGCTCTCTCCCACAGAAGCTATTAAACTGATGACGGACGGAGTAACTACCGACCCGATTTCGGCAACAAGGTCATCCTGTTTTTTGTCTTTTCCTTTATAGTGGATATTCTGTCCCTTCCGGATGCTATTGGTCACCAGCGTAGCCAGGCCGGCGCGCATTTCAAGGTCCTCGTAACGGATAACCGTATCAGTTGTACCCGGTAACATGGCGCCCGTCATTATTTCAACACACTCCGTATATTCATCAATATCAACAGGTTCGTCGCCAGCCGCCTGGGTAGCCCTTATTCGGAACGTGCTGATGCCATTTTCAATGGCTTCAAAATTGATGGCAACACCATCCATAGTTACCCGGTTAAAGGGTGGCAGGTCTCTGTCGGCCTTAATGTTTTCGGCCAAAACCCGGCCCAAGGCCAACTCAAAAGGAACAATTTCGGCCCCATAATCTGTGGCTTGTTCCAGTATTATCTTTTCAGCTTCTTCTACCGTTATCATACGCAAACAAATAAATTGTTTAACCTCCTATGGTAGCCATAGACTCATGCACACCTGTATGTGCCACTCTTGATTTTTCTGCTTCCCAACCATCCTTTGCCTTGTGTTCAAAAGCATTCAGCAAGGCTTCCCGCAATTCGTTTTCGGCCGTGCCAAGCCGTAACAGGTCTTTTATATTTAACCCCCCGTCATCATATAAACAGGTCTTCAATTCGCCCGTGGGGGTGATCCGGATACGGTTGCATGTTCCGCAAAACGTGCGCGAATATGCAGCAATAATGCCCACACTTCCACGGTGGCCGGGTATTTCATAATTATATGACGTCGAATACGCAGGATCTTGCATTTTTCTTATAGCCGGAAAAATGGCCTTTATCTCATCCAAAATGCGCACATAATCCCATTTCAAACCGCTGTAAACATGCCCGTCGCCGTTAAAGGGCATTTCCTCGATAAAACGGACGCTTACCGGTAACTCCTTTGTTAATTTAACCAAAGGGATAATATCCTGTATGTTTTTGCCGTCCATTACCACTGCGTTGATCTTCACATCAATGTTGTGCTTCAGCAATTCTTCCATCGTTTGCATCACGTTTGCGAACTCATCGCGCTTGGTAATTGCAAAAAAACGGCCTGCATCCAAAGTGTCCAGACTAAGGTTTACAGACTTTACGCCCAACCTTTTTAATTCAGGCACATGTGGGGCAGTTAAAACACCATTAGTCGTAATAGTTAACTCCTTCAATCCGTCAAGCTTTGAAAGTGCCGTTAAAAACTGCATGATATCTTTACGCACAAATGGTTCGCCGCCGGTGATCCGGATCTTTTCGATGCCCATTTTTACCAGCAGTGAGCATATTTGCAGCATTTCCTCATAGCTCATCAGTTCGCTGCGCGAAAGCCAGTTCAGGCCCTCCTCGGGCATGCAATAAAAACAACGCAGGTTGCACCTGTCGGTTACGGCAAGCCGCAAATAGTTTACTTTTCTTCCGTGATTATCAGTTATCAATTAGCCCCCTTTTAGTTCTAAACTGCTCCAAACATTTGTGCTTTGGCATATTTATGTTGTAAAATTAAATATTTGCTGTTAGCAGATTGTTTTTTAAATGTACTTTTTATTAAGTTATCATCCTTTTTACAATCCTATATTTGAAGATAGGTATTTAAATTTAATGACAGGAATCATCATACTCGCTGCCGGCTCATCAAGCAGGTTGGGCCAACCCAAACAAAACCTGGTTTTTAAAGGCGGAACCCTATTGCAGCGGGCTGTGGAAACGGCTATTGCTTCAGTTTGCGACCCGGTAATTGTCATTTTAGGTGCAAATGCCGGGGTTATCAGGCCAACCATCGATCATTATAAAATTTCGATTATTGAAAACCCAGATTGGGCGGAAGGCATGTCCTCTTCCATCCGGGCGGGAATTACAGCTTTGCAAAAGCTTGCTCCCGCCATCGAATCAGTAATCCTGATGCTGTGCGACCAGCCTTTTGTGGATACCTACCTACTTAATCACCTCGTGCTGGCTAAACCGGAGTCAGGTATAGTTTCATCTTTCTACAACGACACTCCAGGGCCACCTGTATTGTTTGATGCTATTTATTTTGATGAATTGTTAATGCTGAAAGGCGCTGAAGGTGCAAAAAAAGTTATTCAGAAATACCCGGATAAGACAGTGGAAATCGTATTCCCCCCCGGACGCATTGATATTGATTCGATAGAAGATTTTGAGAGGATCAGCGGGCTTTAGTCTTGTTTGGGTAGATTTTTTAGGAGTTCTTTTGCAGGAACAGATTTGAAGTTTCCGTGCTCGTCACCAACAACAAGGCTCTTATCATTTGCCGCAGATGTTTCTACAACCTTACGAATCGCCTTATTTACACCCGCCACTATTTTCGCAGACAATTCGTCCCAATCAGAATTTTTAGTTGGAGCTATCATGACTTTGTTCTAAAATTGTTTGCCAAATATCGTTATTAATTATTATTTCCCTTAATTCGGGCGATTTTTGGGCTACAGGTTTTGAAGTTGTTCCTACATTATTCATTACCAACCATTTATCGCAAATCTGGATATATAGTTCTATTAGATTTTTTATCCCCCTGTAATATCTTCGTTCAATTACATCAATAGGTATATTATGACCACCCTCGCTTACTCGCTTCGCAACTCTCTCATAAGCCATTCAGGGGAATTTAGCCAAAAATATAGCAAGGTAACCACATAACCCGACAACTGTGCTTTTTTAATAAACGGCACATAGCTTCGTGTAGAAAGTGTGGTTTCCAATGCAAAGTCGGCCCTTTCATTCAAAAGTTCGTCAATTCGTTTCAGCATAATCCGACCGGCCTCAATGGCTACGCTTTCCGGGTTAAATGGTGATATGCCTGCAGCTATACTGTCGGCATTAACAAACTCCTTACATTCCAATATTTCGAGCAAAATAGTAAAACTTGCAGTTGTTTTACCTGCGCCGTTACATCCTCGATATTATATATAAGTTGGGCATTAATTTTACCTTCAACAGGATATAGAAAGCCCTCTCCCTTCGAGAGCGTTGGGTGAGGCGTTACTTCACCGAAAACTTATAAATAGTAACCGTTTTATAAGTCTCCCCTGGTTTTAATTCAGTTGTAGGGAATTGTGGCTTATTTGGCGAGTCCGGGTAGTGTTGTGTCTCCATCGCGAAGCCTGTACGATGATCATCCGTGGCGCCGCCGTGCATGGTATTGGTTCCCTTCATAAAATTACCGCTGTAAAATTGCAGGCCGGGCTCTGTGGTGAATATTTGCAATTCAATGCCGCTTTTATCGCCAATAACAGTAGCAACCGGTGTAGTCAGGTCGTGTTTGTCCAAAACAAAATTATGATCGTAGCCAGTTCCATTTTTTAACTGTTCATCCTTCGCATCTATCCTGCTGCCGATGGTAGCGGGTTTGGTAAAATCAAAAGGCGTACCAGCCACGGGCTCAATTTTTCCGGTAGTGATGGAGGTCGAATCGATCGGTGTATAGTTTGAAGCCACCATTTGCACCACGTGATCCAATATTGTTCCGCTGCCGATACCATTCAGGTTAAAATAAGAGTGGTTGGTTAGGTTAACAACTGTATTTTTATCTGTTGTAGCTTCGTAGCTTATTTTCAGTGCATTATCCTGTGTTAGTTCAAAGGTAACCTTGCAATCCAGGTTGCCCGGGTAGCCTTCTTCGCCATCTTTCGAAAGATACGTAAAAGTGATGGTGCTATCACCTACCTGTTTGGCATCCCAAACTACATCGTTAAAGCCTTTTTTGCCGCCATGCAGCGTATTTGGTTTATTGTTGATGAAAAGATCGTACCGACGTCCATCCATCACATAATGCCCTTTAGCTATCCGGTTACCATAACGGCCAATTGTGGCGCCATAATAAGCAGATAGGGAAGTTTTATACCCGGCAATATCATCAAAACCGATTACTACATCTGTTAGTTTGCCATTTTTATCCTTAACGAGCAAACTAACCAAATGTGCGCCATAGTCGGTAAAAGAAGCCTGGGTACCGTTTTTATTTTTCAGGATATAGTAGTGAGTTTGTTTACCGTCGATGAGTTGTTCAAATCCTTTTGCTGCGGGTAATGTTGCCTGGGTAGTACTGTCCGTCATGGTTGTTGTAGAAGATTTTTTTGCCGACTGGTTACAAGCTGCCAAAGATAAAATACAAACAGGTAAAAAGAGTGACAATTGGTGTTTTAATATAAATTTCATAGTGGTGGGGGTTAAATTTTATTTTCCGTTGAGTTGTTTGATCAGGTTTGTTTCTGTTTTGTTGTATGGTGTGCCATCCTTTCTGAAAACATCATGGAACCATACTTTCGGTTCCGATCCATCAGGCATTGGCGTATCCCAGGCATAAATGGTATTGGTTTTGCCGCTTACCAGTCCCCAGTTAATGGCGCCTACATTTTCCCTTTTCAACATGGGCATGGTATTTTCAAATGTGCTGTTGCGTGGCCGCGCCATATACTCCGTACAAATTACGGGGCGATTATTCAATTTTAATGATTGAATTAATTTTTCGTGGTTCTCGGGCACCTCATAACAATGATAAGTGATCACATCCGAATTTTCCAATTGAATTTTATTCAGTTCTTTTAAATCCCCGTTCCATATTCCCACGCTCACCGGCTGTTCGGGGTTGGCTGCATGTGCCCAGGCAAATACTTTCGTCAGCAAAACTGAGGATTTAAAATTTTTGTTGCTATTGCCGGGCTCGTTGTAAAGGTCCCACAAAAGAATCCGCTTATCGTTTTTAAAAGTGTTTAATATATCATCCACGTAGGCTTTTAGTTCAAGATAATCAGCAGGCTTGGTTAGCGGCCTGCCCGGGTCCTGCATCCACCCCGAATTATGGATCCCGGGTTTGGGATCAGGTTGTTTACCCGGTTTGGCGTTTGCATTCCAGCAATCATCAAAAAAAACAAAAATGGTTTGGATATGGTGTTTATTGGCAATACTTAAATATTGATTTACCCTGGCTTTAAACCCTTTCGGATCCTCTTTCCAGGCCACGCTGTGCAAAAATACCCGCATGGTGTTAAACCCGATCCCTTCGGCATACCCCAGTTCTCTGACAATAGTCTGCGGATCAAAGGTATCCGCTTGCCACATTTCCAGTTGGTTAATGGCGGTGCTGGGTGTAAAATTCGCTCCATTTATCCATTTATGCTGCGCGTACCAGGTGTTAGCTTTTTCAATAGTCCATCTGTTTGGACTGATGTTTCCGGTGCTTTGCGCATTCAGTTCAAAAGAAAAGACCAGACATAAAAAGAAAGCCGGTAACAGATTTTTCAACCTCATAGAAGGAAGATTTAAATAAATATTGGTTGTTCCAAAAATGAAGAAAATAAATGTAAATACTACACTCATTTAAAATTTAGGCCCGATGTAATTAAAGATCTAGTCCGTAAAGGTTCACTACAGCAGTATCACAAATATAAGTTGGCATTATACCAGTGGAGGTTATCCGGGTATCAACGTCTTTGGGCAGTGTATTCCCGGTTAGCACCAGCACCGTATCCAAACCGAACTTATTTCCACCCAGGATGTCAGTCTGCAGGGTATCCCCTACCATTACGATCTGTTTCTTGCTGATCGGCCGGTATTCGCGGATCAGGTCATAAGCAAACATAAACATTTGCGAATCGGGTTTGCCAAAACGGATAAACTGCTTACCAACGACGCTTTCTATCATTGAAGCAATACCGCCGATAGCGATGGACACTTCGTTTATCGAGAGCGGATAGGCTCGGTCCGTATTGGCAACGATCACAGGGATCGTCCTTTTGCGGAGAATGTTCACCGCTTTGTTAAGTTCAGTTTGCCAGTGGAAGCCTTCGTCATCCAAAAATATAAGTGCATTAACTTTATCGATATTGGTGCTGTTGATCTCGCTTACCGGTAATGTGTGCAAGCCTGTCGATTCAATGTAGTGGGCAGAGTCTGTGGTGCCAAGGTAAGCGACAATTCCGTCGAGCACCTTCAGATCAAGGTATTCCTTGGTAAGCATCCCCGATGACACGATCCTCTCCGGCGTAATAGCGGTGAGGCCGTTGCGGTGATAGCTTTCGGCCAGTTGTAGGGGGCTGCGCGAGGCATCGTTAGTTACAATATAGTACTCTTTCCCTTTTGATTCAAGGTACTCAAATGTCTTTTCAATACCCGGCACCAGGCCCTGGTAGGTTTTTATTACACCGAATGCATCAAAAAAGATGATATCGTATTTATCAATTATCGACTTAAAATTATCAATCCGGTGCATTTGCTATTATTAAAACTGCCGAATATAAGCTTTTGCGTTTACACTTTGTTTCGGAATGTTGATTAAGTATAATTAGTTGAATTACCACATGTTGACCTTAATAGGGGCCAATTGTACGCCGACGCCGAAATTACAAACCGCGTTTGTACAACCTCAGGCTCTACTTCAATAGCGGACCTTCGTTTGTTACTGTATACGCATAATAATACCCCTTATTTTAAACAATCCGATTTAAAGCCTAAAGCTTATGAGATTTTCAGAAGAAAAAAGACTCGAAACCGTTGACCAGTTTGATCAACTCGACCTTGACAATAATAAAGAACTTTGTGACCTTGTGGCATTTGCTGTTGAAATATTTAATGTACCCATAGCTATGATAACCTTAATGGGTGAAGAAATACAGCTGATAAAATGCAAGTTGGGCATTAACCTGGAGCGGAACAGCCGCGAAGAATCCTTTTGTAAGCATTTGATCAAATCAAACAATGTTATCATCGTTCCTGATGCTATGCTCGATGACCGATTTGTAAATAACCCGGCAGTAACCGGGAAATTTGCTATACGGTTTTACGCAGGTGCACCGTTAATCACAAGCTCCGGCTGTCATTTGGGCTCGTTATGCCTGCTTGATAAAAAACCGCGGGTGTTTTCAGAAAAACAAACACAAATGCTCACTGTCCTTTCAAAACAGGTAATGGCCATAATGGAGTTACAAATGGGTTTGAAAGTAATTGGACAGCAAAATGTCGAGTTAAACTATCAAAAGGAAAAAACAGCAGCTTCTGAACACAAATTAAGGGCATTTTTCAACAGTTCAGCCTCTTGTCATACGCTGATTGACAGGGGGTTAAAAATCGTTGACTTTAATAGCGCCATGGCCGTTTTTACAAAAAAACTATACAAAAAGAAAATTGAGACAGGTGAAGATGTTCTGCCTTATATAAATGCTTCTTATAAAGATGAGTTTATCGGCTATATTAAAAGCGCTTTTACCGGCAAACGAACCACTAAAGAAATTTTAATAAATGACGGTAAAGGTTCTGAATGGTGGAATATTTCTTTTAAACCGGTTAAAGACGAAAAAGGTAATATCATAAGTGTAGCAAACAGCGCGACAAATATTAACGAACAAAAACGACAGTTAATTGAAATAAAAGACCAGAACAGGTTGCTGATACGAATTGCTTATATCCAATCGCACGATTATCGTAAACCAGTTGCATCAATAATTGGATTGATGAATGTGATCAAAGAACACAATTATAAGGCAAACAGGAAGTGTTTTATGCTGATGGAACAAGCTGTTAACGAACTTGACAATAAGATCAAAAGTGTTGTAAACTCTATAGAATATAAGTTTTCACACTATGCACTGGCACCATTATAAATAAGGGTCGTTGGTTTTATTTTAATCCCACGGCCTCAATGATCCGCTCAGCATCAAAATCCCGGTCAACCGACGGCAGGTAAATTTCAAATGCTTCGGCCTGTAATTTTTTAGCATAGTGCTCATTGAAGAAATACTTGCCGTCTTTTATCACGTAGTTTAGTATAAAAAAACGATAGGCTTCTTTCAAGTACCTGATCTCGCCGGCCGTAAGTGGGTTAACTTTATGGTATTCTCTTAAAAACAGGATAAACCTGTCTTCATTCATGGTATTGATGTAATAGCTGAATACCGTTCTGTCGCCCACATTGGATACTACCCTGCTGAAGAAATAAAAATCTAACACCCGGTAACTCATCCTGAACCAATCATAATCCCAACGCGAATACAGTTCAAGATTCGGGCCAACTGAAAAGTTCCCGATGTTCCAGTCAATAAAAACCGGGATGATCTCGAACGATTTCATGTTGTAGTTCGATCTGTTTTTAAAGAAAAGTTCGCAATGGTACTTCAGAAAATCAACCTGCATGGCAGAGCCAAAATTCTTCTCGTTTTTTTCAAGTTGTTGCTGCAAGGCAGCAATATCCGTGCGCAGCGTTTTTGACGACTTGGGCAGCACATTTTTTACCCTTGAACAAGCTTTATGGAATTTACCCACCTGCTGCCCCAGTTTAATGATGTGGTGATCTTCCAAACGCCGGGGTAAGTTTTCCATTATGCGTGAAGGATTGTAAAATACAACCCAGGCATCTGTTTTACCCTGTTTATAATGGTATATATATATACGCGGTTATTTTAACAGCGATTTGGCGAGGAGGTTTTCAAAAGGATATAGCAGGTTATTACAAAGGCTATGGATGATGCGGTGATCTTCTTTAAAGTATTCGTATTTGCCAAAATAGGATAATTTGGCAATTACAATATCGTCATCCTCAAATGTAATGCGAAAAACATGGTTGGTGGATACCATCGCGCTGATATCCTCAATCTGCTTGATGGTTTTTGACGCATCATAACCTTCCCACGCCTTGGTGATGACGGCATTATAATCCACCTTGGTTTGAACCTTGGATGCCCTTACCGGGAATTGCGGATAAATGGGATTTTCGGGTTCGATATCTAACAAATCATTCACAATCATATTATCTCAAAATATCTTTTCAATTCCCAATCGGTAACGCTTTTAGCAAACTGCCTGCACTCCCAAAAACGGGTTTGAGTAAAGTGATCAACAAATGGTTCGCCAAAGAGTTCTTTAGCGATCGCCGAATCTTTCATTAACGCTGTCGCATCAAAAAGATTTGACGAAAGGCTGCCATTGCTTTTGTCCTGGTAACCGTTGCCTTTAGTGGCCGGTATTTTTAATTCCAGTTTATTTTTGATGCCGTATAATCCGGATGCCAGTGCTGCGGCCATAGCCAAATATGGGTTGGTATCCGAACCGGGGATCCGTGTTTCCAATCGTGTATAACCTTCCGACGGGTGCAGAACCCTCAAGGCAGTTGTACGGTTATCTACCCCCCAGGTTATAGTAGTAGGCGCCCAGGCGCCTTCAACCAGGCGTTTATAACTGTTTATGGTTGGCGCGTACATGGGCAAAGTATAGGGAAGGCAATGCAATTGCCCTGCAAGGTATTGCCTATGCAATTCGCTCATATTATTTTCGCCACCTGCGCTGTAAAAAAGATTTTTTGTTTGGTCTTTATTCCAAAGGCTTTGGTGAATATGACCGCTGCAGCCGGGCAGGTTCTCGTTCCATTTGGCCATAAAAGTAGCCATGATACCGTGTTTATAAGCAATTTCCTTTACCGCTGTTTTAAACAACACCGCCTTGTCAGCCGCTGCCAATACATGGTCATGCATCAGCGCCGCTTCATAAACACCAGGGCCGGTTTCGGTATGCAAGCCCTCCAATGGTACATCAAATTGTAAAAGCAGGTTAAACAGGTCATTGTAAAAATCGTCCTCCAGCGAAGTGCGCAAAATAGAATAGCCAAACATACCCGGCGTAAAGTTTTCCATATCCTTAAAGCCTTTATTCTGCAGACTCTGCGGTGTTTCTCTGAAATTGAACCATTCAAATTCCTGGGCAAATTCGGGGTGAAAGCCCATACGCTCGCATTGCTTTGCTATTCTTTTTAACAAACTTCGGCTGCAAGCCGGCAAGTCGCTGCCATCGGCCTGGGTGAAATCGCCTAAAAAAAATGGAATATTCTCATTCCACGGAACAGTCCGGAAGGTTTTCAAATCTATGCGGCATGGCCTGTCGGGGTACCCGGTATGCCAGCCGGTAAGCTTCGTATTATCGTAGCAGGCATCGCTGCTATCCCATCCAAAAACTACATCACAAAAGCCATAACCCTGTTGCAGGCCATCAATAAATTTTTTATGGTGGATCACTTTACCACGCAAAACCCCGTCAATATCAGCAAAAGCGAATTTTATTTTCTGTATATCGTTCTCTTTAAGGTAGGTTATAATTTGGTCTTCACTCATAGTATGCATTATAATAACCGGTGGCAAGTTAAGCAAGATAAATGTAATGCATAAAATTTTAATTCTATTATACAGCGCCGACGCGTTAAAATAGTTTCAAGCTTATTGAGATTGAATTAGAGAAACCGGGACATATAAGACTTTTTTTAAACACAAGGCATTATGAAGGGGTAGCGACGCAAAGCATTCCAGCGTTCCATTTTTGCACGCGGAACACGTGG
>Ga0206909_1040_pt1 | contig 29586 bp, 27 predicted proteins | sample Alteio_BWOrgHeat_76_FD_152943 | JGI IMG/M metagenome (GOLD analysis project Ga0206909, IMG submission 152943) | Enriched cells from forest soil in Barre Woods Harvard Forest LTER site, Petersham, Massachusetts, United States -... | ecosystem: Environmental > Terrestrial > Soil > Temperate forest >...
CGGCAAATTGTTGGGGTCTGAAATAAACGGAAATCCATCGCCGGTGCGGGAATTCGTGGCGATTAATATTGCGGGGGCGAAATCCCGGCTTCCAAAATAGAACGCGGCCAGGTCGGGGAGCGTATCCCCGGCCGCTACCGTATGCGGAAGAAAACAGGGCGACGCGCAGCAGTTCGCGACAACCAGGGCAATTGCAAACAATCCACGCAGCATATGTAATTCACCTTACGGATTCTGCCCGCGGTTTTCAATTAGAATTTCGAAATCTGAGTCAGCATTTCCGCCAGAATTTCGCGAAAGCGCGCCGCCGAGGTCGCCTCATACACTTCTGCGTCGAACGGCTCTACCGCGCGTTCGAGGTCGTCTGCCGGCAACGCGGCCGGAGGCGGTGAAGTGCCGCCCCGACGTTTACGGGGGCCCGGGACGGGAACCACTTTGACCTGGAAGCGGATGTAGAACAGCCGGCGATCTGTGTTCCCGGGTTTTTCCAGCGGGCCAGGCGCCTCCTGCTCGTGCAGGAACGCGGGGCCGCTGAGTGCGATCACGATCTGAACCGGCGCCTCGCCGTCTTGCGGATCGGCGGCAACCAGCCGGCGGAGGAGCTCGTCCCGGAAGAACTCCTGCATCTTCGTACGCGATTTAAGGTCTTTGACGTCAACCAGACCCGGCCTCACATCAAGAAGAAGTTTGCGCATTTTCTCCCAGTCGGGGTCGCGTACACCGTGCTGTTCGAAAGTGACCCGGCGTTGCGTCAGATCGAGAAACGCGACATCGATGGACCCATTGCGAACGTCCATCTGCGACAACACCTTAAGCGCCGGGATCATCAGGCTCATATTGGTCTGCATGGCGGAAAGCGAGCCTGCGTCCGACGCTGTGGTGTTGACGAGCAGCTGAATATGAACGTTTCGCCGGGTGTTGAGACCCAGATTCAGGCGATGATCGATGCCCGGCAGGTACCAGACGTCCGGCGGTTGGGTGATCGGAGGAAGAAACTCGACTGCGGGCAAACCGGCCCAGGCTTCAGGAAGCGGATCCGGCTTCAGCGGGTCGGCGTGGGTCTCACGGAAGATGACGCTGTGTTCCAGCGTCGCAGTGTCGCACACGGCTATCGCGAGGGAATAATCGCCCGGCAAAACAAAGGCGTATTGCGCGATGGCGATCTGATACGTCTCGGCACCCGGCGCCAGCGTCGCGAGATCGAGGGATGTGTGGTTCTGCCAGACAGCCTTATTGCCGTCGGTGTACTGCACCAGCGTGACGAACTCGCCGGCGCCGCGGCGTTTCGCAAGAGAACTGCCGGCAACCCGGATCACGATGCGAAGCATCAACCGCTGATGGCTGGAGATCACTGCCGGCAAAATATCCGCCGACCAGGAGATATCGGAAGCCCGATCGCCTTCCGATAACCATTGCGCGAATGGCAGTTTCGAAAACTCCGGATCGAGCCGGCCTGTTTCGCCGGAGGCTTGCGAAACCAGGCGTCCGGCGAACATGGAAACGCAGGCGAACATCCATCTGCGTCGGCGCTCGTTAAACAAGCGGTTCATCCGCGGAAGTCATAGCGTACAACAAGCGGGGAGGAACGCGGGCCGGTTCAATGAATTTCTTCGAAAGTTAACCGATTCATCGGTTCAAATAAGGAGAATGGAACATGAAACTGAAAACGTTGATCGGAGGCAGCCATGAGCACCAACGCAGCCAGCAGCAATGATCTGAAGCTTGAGGTAATTGTTATCCCCGTCTCGGATGTCGATCGGGCGAAGAAGTTCTACGGGAATCTCGGGTGGAGGCTCGACGCCGACTTTCCCTTCGATAACGGTTTCCGGGTTGTCCAGTTTACGCCGCCCGGCTCGGGGTGCTCGGTTCAGTTTGGCGCGAACATTACGTCGGCCGCCCCCGGCTCGGCTCGTGGCCTCTACCTGATCGTCTCCGACATCGAAGCTGCGCGCAATGAGGTCGCGGCCCGCGGTGCTGCGATCAGCGAGGTATTCCACGCCGGCGCGCCAGGCGCTCAGTTCCAGCCCGAAGGCAAGAGCATTCGCATCGGCGGCCCTGCGCCGGATCATGGCACCTACAGTTCCTACGCGACCTTCAGCGATCCGGACGGCAATGGATGGCTGTTACAGGAGGTTACGACCCGGCTGCCAGGGCGCATCGACCCGTCCGCCGGAACGACGTTCACCTCGGCGAACGATCTGGCGAGCGCGCTTCGGCGTGCGGCGGCAGCTCACGGGGAGCACGAGAAGCGCATCGGGCAGAACGACCCGAACTGGCCCGACTGGTATGCCTCGTACATGGTGGCGGAGCAGACCGGCACCGAGCTTCCGAGGTGAGCTAAGTTTTCAGGTTCCCGAGCCAGTCCAGAGCGCGCAGTCCGGGCATGAAGCAGTATTCGCCTCCGCGAGTGACCACAAATCGAGGCAGGCCCTGCAAGCGGAGGCGAAGCGGCCGTTTCGGAATATCGAATGTGCCGTCGCCGTCTCCGGCCCCGCTGACGGGATCGCGGCCGGCGCTTCCGCCGAAGAACGCGCTATCGTTCATCCATTCCGACTGGATGAATTCGAACTGGCGGCCCAGATGCGCGCCGACGAACGCGAACATCAGTCCGCGATCGACGCCGTCATCCTTTAATGCTCCTTCCGGAAGCATCGGGCCATAAGAGGTTCCGCGCCGGATCATGCGGTGAATGGGAACGACGCCCGCCACAATCGAGTCGCGCGGGTTCATGCGGCGGATGTGGGATCCGCAAGGCGTCTTGTAACCGATCTCGTCGTCTTCCTTGAACAGGAAGGCGTTGTTGCGCCGCGCATCGGCGCCAAGGGCCGGATCGTCATGCATCGGGCAGAGCGCGAGCGGCGCTCCGCTGCGCCAGCGCCCCATCATTTTCGCGGCAATGAGTTCCTCGCCGGCGCCATCGGCGCTATTCGCCTTTAAATAGCGCCGAAATTCCGCTACACGCTGGTGCAACTTTCGAAAGACAATGTAGGTTCCGTTGCGCCCCAGAATGCCGGGTTCCGGCAAGGATGGGGCCTCGCTCATTTCATCGGGGTATCCCAGCACGAATTCGCCAGGTTTGAGCGGCCTCTCACCGGGATTTGAGCCTGGAATTCCCGATCCTTCTATCGCGGGATGGCTGATGCCGTCCTTGAATCCGAATGCCTCTTTTTCATCGGGGAGAACATGGCAGTCCTGACGCCAGATTGCCGTGATACCTTTCATCCCCGCGTAGGTCCTGCGGGCTCGTTCGAAGGCCGCCTCCAGTTGCTGTGTGCCGGGCGCGACGGCGGTCATGACTACGTGAACATCCGGCGTTCCCAGCGGTTTTTCCCAATGCTCGGGACCGCTTTCGCCGTCGTCGCCGAGCGTTTTGGCCCGCGCCGCCATTCCCTGCCGGAACTCGGGCGAGAAGGTGTCGAGGGATGCCTGCGGCACGCCCAACGCCTTCAGGCCCTGGTAGCTGAGCGAGACGCTCACCCATGTGTCGTGGACTGGCGATTGCTCGGATTGCGCCGCCGAAGTGGTCGCCGAACGCAGGCGGCGCACGAGATCGCGTCCCGCATCACGATCGTCGATACGGAAGAGGATATAGCGTGCCGCGTAAGGAGTCGGGCGCGGGCGCAACGCTCCGCTTTGGATGTCGTCGAGTTCAAGCACAGTTTCGGGCATTGCATTCTCCTTGCATACTGCTCAAAAGCTGATCGCTCCAAAAACCTGCGCCGAGTAGCCTTGATAGGTCGCCCGGTCAGCGAATTCCTTGAAGTAGCGGAAGCCGAGGCTTGCTTTTCGTTTCGGGAACGCGGCGATCAGTCCAAATCCGAAGGCATTGATTGCGTATCGCTCCGCCGATAACTCTGCGGAAATGTCCGGCCCGGTTTTCGCGGTGGTCTGCCGGGCCTCATATCCGACGACGCCAAGCTGCAGGGCCAGACCTGGCGTGCGCCGAACCGAACCCATCATGGAATAGTCCAGGTCAAAAGTCTCACCCGGATGCACCCCTGTGCCTTCCTGCGTCGTGTGGAATTCGTACATCTCGAACGCGGAAAAAACAAGGCTCTTATCCCCGAGGAGATAGAACGATTGTCCCGACGACAATGTGTGGGTCCAATACCCGGAACCTACGTTGTTGCTCGCGCCCGGAGTGAACCGGCCGGTCGGCGCCAGGAAACCATAGACGACTTTAACGTCGGCGCGCGTGGTGCTCCAGCCGAGGTTGAAGGGTAAGTAATAGGAATCGGCGAATCCGCCGCCACCGCTGATCGGGCCGTTAATGTCCGATGTCAGATCGTTTTTCGCGAAGGGCAGAGAAGCGGCTGCGGAGTATTTCGCTCCCAGGATCTTCAGCGGGGTCACCCAGGTCAGCGTGTTCATATCCATAACGACAGTGTTGAGGCCGGTTGCGGGAAGCGTTCTTCCGGCATTGTCCTTAGCTTGATCGCGCACATAGAACAGCAACTGGTTCGAGTAGCTGAAGCCGGCGTCCGGTGTGACTCCCGAGTTGGTTGCGCTCATCCCCAGTGGATAGAGACCACGATTCTGGGCTCGCGCCGGTTTGGCGGTCACCAACGCGCAGATCATCATTAAGCACCACGTTAAGTACCACGTGAAATACGACAGCCAGCGGAGCCTTAGTGTGAGCCTGGCTGTGAGCCTGGTGGCGGCAAGCATCACCGGATTGCAAGGTTCTTCCAGAACGTCTCCAGGCTTGCGTCACCGCCGAAAAGCGTCGTGAAGATGGTGGAGTCGGCCAGCAGAATGTCTCCGGCGCGTTTCCCAGCCGGCGGCATCCACAGAAACATGTTGAACTCCTGGTTTCCGGCGTCGACAAACGGATGAGGCCGCGTCACATCCACGGGCTGCTGCGCCAGCAAATGGATGGACTTCGGATCATCGCTGGTGATTGCGTAGTGCGGCAGATGCATGTGGAAATTGAACGTCGGCACGCCGTTGAGCCAGCCCCGCGTATCCAGATCCTTATTCACCTTTAGCGGGACTGTTTTGTTTTTGGTGCCCTGCACTGTCGCGGGGCGCAGGCCCCAACGGTTCTCGACCGGAACGCCCAGTCCTTGCATGAGAGATCGGGTGTACTTACTGAATCTTTGCTGGCGGGGGACCAGAGGATCTCCGTGATGCGCGTATTCCGCGGCGCGAACCTTGAGATCGTCGGAAAGACCTATGTCGTGATGAGGACCCAGAATCAGACACGTTCCCTCGCGCGAGAGGAACTGCCGCAGCGCCTCGATCTCCTCCGGAAACGCCTCCTGCTCCGTGACCAGGTGATCGAGCCCGAAGACCATCATCGTGTCGGTATCGGCGAGCACGCGCTCGTCAAGCGGCAACCTCTGTCCGGCCTGATCGATCCGCTGGAAGACATGGACCGGCTGGCCCGTGGCCTCGCCGACCACATTCTGAAAGCTGACGATCGAGAGATGGAACAACTCAAGCGTTCCCGAGATCCCCTGGAGAAACATCTGCTCCGAGTACTGCTCCTTCTCCCACAGGGGCCAACCCACGCGGCGCACCTCGGTCATGGTGGAGAAGCGGTTGTCCATTTCGGTGGTGTCGCGATTGGCCTCCCAGGGATAACTCCAGGTCCAGTAGACGCTGAATCGCCGCTTGCCGGGCGCGTATTTTCGCGGAGAGACGTATTGGTTATAAACTCGCGCGGGGGTCATTGTTTGCGATCTCCAGTTCTTTCTTTTCCAGTTTTTCCAGCGACGCGGCCAGCCGGCGCAATCCGTCAAAGGCCGCATATTTGTAGGCGTAACTGTATGTCGGGGTATTGAGCGACATATTCGCGATGGTGTTCATGGTCCCGCCGCAGCGGATCGCCATCTGTCCAATCCCGACGATTTCGGAGGCAATGTCGCCGATACAATGCACGCCGACCAGCCTGCGGTCCTCTTTCAGGAAGATGAGTTTCAATCGTCCGCCGCGTCCCGCGATTGCGCCGCGCGGAGAGCGGGCGAGATCCGCTCGTCCGACTTCATAATTGAGACCTTTTTCGCGGCACTCCTCCTCCGTCAGACCCGCGCCTGAAACCTCCGGCATGCTGTAGACGGCGGATACCGGAGCGGGGTCGACGACTCCCTCGAACGGAATACCGAAAGCGTGGCAAATCGCGATGCGGCCATGCTCCATGGCAATCGAGGCAAGAGTTGGTCCGAGAACATCGCCCGCCGCGTACACGCCGTCGGCTGCGGTGCGAAAGTGGTGGTCCACGACGATCGCCCCGCGACCATCCACGGTGATGCCGGCGGCTTCGAGACCCAGGTTCCGGGTGTCTGGTATCCGGCCGCCCGCGAACAGGATCGTATCGGGCGACAGTGTTTCGCCCGTCGACATCCTGACCTCCAGTGCACCGTTCCCGGCGGCGACGCCGACACAGGCGGATCCGAACAGGACCGGGATCCCCCACGCGCGGAATAGTTCTTCCATGCAGGCGGCGATCTCGCCGTCCATCGTGGCCATGAGGCGATCGGCCCGATCCGCGATCGCGACCTTCGCGCCCAGCGCGTGGGCGATGGTCGCAAATTCAACCCCGACCGATCCGCCACCGACAATTAACAGATCCCTGGGGACCATGCCCCGGTTGAGGATTGTATCGGTGTCGCAAACACCTTCCAGATCGAACGGTATATCGGAAGGACGATGGGGCCGTGATCCTGTCGCGATGAGAATCACTTTCGCACGGAGCACATGCCTGCCGCCGTCGTTGCCCGTGACCGTTACAGCCCCGGAGCCGGCGAGGCGCGCGGTGCCCTGGATGTACTCGACGTTGTTCGCGGCGATGTTTTCCGAGGTTACCCGTTGCAGCAGTTCGCAGACATCCCGCGTCCTCTTGCGGATCATGTCTGTGACGACCTCGGGAGGCGCAGAGATCCTGAGTCCGTAGACATCGCCTTCGACGAGTCCGGAGAAATAAATCGCCGCTTCGCGAAGGGTCTTTGTCGGCGCTCCTCCGGTGGTCGTGACGGTTCCGCCAGGCAGAGCTTTCTCGATAATCGCGCAGCGACGGCCGAAGAACGATGCAAGCTCCGTCGCGCTTTCGCCTGCGGGACCCGATCCGATGGCGATCAAGTCGTACGTGTCAGTCATGGCGGCGCACCGCGCTCACTGCATCTGGTCGAGCGCTTCCGAGAATGCCTGCTTCAATCTGAGGGCTTTCTTGATCTCGTCCCCGCTGGCATACGGATACTCTCCGTATTCAAGAAAGCTGGGGCGCTGATGCTCGCGAACGAAACGGATGAAGGCCGGGATGTTGGTTTTCCAGTCTTCGGGAAAACCTTCCAGATTTTCGAATACCGTGTTCACTCCGTACTTCGTGAACAGCGCGACGGCGTCGTCCGTGTACTTATCGAAATCGGTGTCGAAGATCCCCTGATACATGAAGTATGTGTCTTTTCCGATGTCGAACAGGACCCAGCGCAGGTAGTGCAACTTCAGGGGCGCCAGCATGTCCGGATTCTCCCTGACCGCGCCTTCCACGGTTTTGCCGTAGCCCCGAATGATTTCTTCTCTGCCTGCTTTAATCTTCGCGATGATCGTAAAACCGTAGCAGGCCGGCGTTTTGGGAAAGACCGGCCCATAGTTGCCTTGCCGGAGCTCGAAATATCCCTCCTTCGGGATGGCCATCGCCTGGGGCTTGCTCCAGTTCTTCTCGTCCTGTGCCAAAGGTCTCCTCCTTTTGACTTCGATCGGCGATTTCCGATTTCTCAGAATTCAGCCTGGTTCCTCAGATGTGCGGAGTGTTTACCCGGTCCATTTTTTTAAGTCAGCTTTTTGGGCCACGGTACGACCTGTGTACGTTGCGGTCCGATCCCGTGGGGAAAAAGAATAAAACCGCTCGGCAGAGAACGCATCTATCGCACGACGGAGGTCTGCCGGGCGACCGGGTGGTTGCGAGGCTCGTCGATGAAGGGCATGTGGAGATCACCATAACCGCAAAAAAGCAATAGCGCGTCCAGTCCCGGTCGGAGCCGTTCCGCGCTGCGGGATGCGAGCGTTGAGAAGACAGGAGGATTTCGTGTGCTAAACGGGAGACCAGGTGTGCTGATTCGCTCGTCAATCCATGGGTGTTCAGCAGTATTGGCACTATCGGCGTTTTTCGTGCCTTCTTTGCCGGCGCAGGCTCCATCGCCATCATCAAGCAGCACCGAGCAGGAAATCCAGGATCTTCGAGCCGAAAACGCAGCCGTACGAGAACAATTAAAGACCTTAATAGATACGGTCAAAGAACTCAAGCAACGGCTGGACGGGGAGCCTGCCACCGTGGTTCGCGAGTCTTCCCCCCCTCCTGCAACGCAGCCGCTAACCGAGGCTCCACTTGTGGCGTCCCTGGCTGGTATTCCGCCAGGCAAGCCGGCACTGGCGGCCGCAATTCAGACTCCGGCAGCGAATGCGGTGAATACCTCATCGGCCATAGCACAGTCAGTAAGTAATTTCGTACAGCCGGAACCCGTTGTCGCACCACAGACAACCAGCGGTACCTATAGAGACGGAATCGTAATTTGGGAAACTCCCGAAGACGCCAAGGTGCCTTTTCTGCTGAAATTCAACGTCAATACTCAAATCCGATACCTCAACACTCTTGACACCACCGGGAGTTTCACTGACCACCTCGGCGTTACCCACGAGGTGCATGACCGCAACGATATCACCGTGAATCGCGCAATGTTCATCTTAGGCGGCTACATTTTCGACAAGAGGGCGCTCTATAGCTTTACCGTCTGGACATCCGCCGGGGCCGCTTCGATCGTCGTAGCCGGCAACATTGGCTGGCGATTCAACAAGGCTTTCACGTTCACCGGCGGTTACAATGGCGTTCCAGGCAGCCGATCACTGGTTGCCACGTTCCCATTTTTTACGGCAACGGACAGGAGTATGGCTGACAACTTCTTTCGCCCCGGTTTCACTCAGGGTGTCTGGTTGAATGGAGAACTGGTGAAGGGACTGAATTACATGGCGTTCCTCGGCAACGGTCTCAATACCCTGAGTATCACGGCAAACAAGATCGATTCGAACCTGCTGACTTCCGAAAGCGTCTGGTGGGAGCCGCTGGGACCCTACGGGGAACCCGGTAAATCACGTAACATGTATGATGATTATTTCTCCTCCAGAAAAGTTCGCATTCGCCTGGGCGGCGCGTTTACAAGATCCCGGGAGAACCGTTTTTCAGACCTCGATCAATCCAGTCCCGAGAACACTTCAATATACAATTCCGACGGCGTGCAGGCCTTCGCGACGGGAGCATTCGCACCGGGTGTAACACTCCAGGATGCCACGTACAAGTTATTGGCGTTCGACGGCGGCATCAAATGGAACGGGCTTGCGGTCAACGGGCAATACTTCATGCGCTGGCTCGGTGATTTCGTGGCTGACGGACCGCTTCCGCTCGGGTCCACATTTGACCATGGCGGCGAGCTTTCGGCGGGTTACTATGTCAAGCCGAAAAGGCTGATGCCCTATGTCCGCACCTCATGGGTGCGCGGGCAGTTCGGCAACTCTTATGAGTATGGGGGCGGAATAAAGTGGAATTACCTTCAGACCGAGCGACTCTGGTTCAGCGCAGAGGTGTTCCACGTGAGCAAAGCTCCTTATAGCGGGGCCTTTACGCCCTATACCGCCGGTATGACGGGCTGGGTGCCGATGCTGCAGACGGTCCTCGCTTTTTGACGTTCATCAGTTTCCGAGTTGCCCTCGCCGATTGATGACGGAGTGGCGGCGCTTCTCCGGGTTTTATCGCTCGCGTTCGTTCATGAAGACCCGCCAGACAGGGCATCGGCGAACTCAGCTGTGGTAACGACGGCTGTGGTAACGACGGCAGCCTGCTTCGCGATGACGATGTCGAGCAGCATCGCGTGCGCCTCCGCATCCGTCGGCGTAGCAATTCCGGACGCCGATCCACAACTCTGCATTGATCAGCCCGATCTTTTCTTCCTCGGGGTTAGATGAAACACATAGACCTGAGCTTCGCCCTCGATCCCATATAGTGCGCCCAGCGCCCTGAGTCCCGATCTCAGGAGCCTGGCGGGAGCTGAAAGGTCCTTTTCGCTACCACTCGGAAGCGCGCGCGTCTCTGCAACCACCTGGGATTCAACAGAACCAATTCCTGAGCAGGGGCGTGAGGGCGCAGCATAAGCGTCGCGCAGGCTAAAACTGAAGCTTCAGCGACAGTTGCGCTGCTCGGGGACCACCTATGTTGAAGATCGGGTTCAGGCCGAATGCACCTCCGCCAACCCCGCTGTTGGCTACCGTCGCCGTCGATATACCAAATAGTCCCGACTCGATGAAATTAACAGGGATGGCGAAGTTGGGATGGTTGAACGCATTATACACATCCGCGCGAAAAAGAAGACTGACTCTCTCTGTAAGACCGAAGGTCCGGCGTGCGGAGAGATCGGCCTGCACCAGGTCAAAACCGCGAAGAGCGTTCCGTCCAAGATTTCCCTGCACTGTGGCCGCGGGCACAACGACGGCCGCCGGGTTGATCTGCCTGCCTCCGGCGACATTGGGGTTGTCGATCCATTCCGGAACTCCCGCAACCAAATCAGGCCTGAAAGCATAACCGCCGAAGCCGATATCGCGTTGGCTCGTAATATTGACAGGTAGTGCGGTTTGCGCAGTGATAATACCGTCTAAACCCCATCCGCCGGTGAGCGCTTTGACCCAGGCCGCGGTTCGCGCCGCCGGGATATTGTAAGAGAATCCTCCATGAAATGACTGCCGGATATCGAAATCCGAATCACCGCGGTTCGACGACGGCGGCTCAAACAGCCCGGGCACATATGCTGTCGTGTCCGAGGAGTTGGTATCGATCGAATGGCTCCACGTATAACCCATGCTGGCCACCAGGTTATGGCTGAGATGGCGTTCATATTGAACCTGCAGCGCATTATAGTCGGAACTACCTGAGTTATCGGTGTAAGTAACCGGGTAGATATTCGCGGTGACCTCCGGGTAGGCGACCACATACAAGAGCTTGCGCCCGGCGGAACCTATATAGGCAACAGTCAGTGTCTGACTTTTGCCCAGCGCCTGCTGGAGAGACACATTCCATTCCCAGACACGCGGCGCCTCAAAATCGGAGGGAAACATGAAAAATTGAGTTCCGGGCGGAGGCGCCGCCAGGTTCACGGGGGGCAACCGGACCTGCGCGGGACTCACTGGCAGGCTGCTGCCCAACAAGACCGTCGCCTGCCCGGCAGGATAGCCGCGAATCCATGGGATCGACGCTGCGTCCGCTATGCCTGTATCGTAAAAGAGACCACCTCCCGCGCGAAGGATCGTTTCCCGGCCGGGCTGCCGCCGCAACTGCCAGGCAACGCCCACGCGCGGAGCGAAGTTCGTAAGCTGGCGCTTCCATAACGCGGTCCCGGGAACGCCCACGGTCACGTTTCCGCCAGCGTAATTCCCGAGCAACGGAACTAAATTGCCGTTGTTCGGGTCCAGACTGTGAGGTACGGAATTAAAATCCCAGCGCAGCCCCCAGGTCACGTTCAGCCGTGAGGAAGCCCTCCATGTGTCCTGAGCATACAGTGACACGCTGGCAAGTTCTGTCCGCGCGCGGGAAGGAGAGGTGCTGTGAAACGCGTCCAGTTCGTTGTCCACCAGTCCGCTAACCCCGTTGAACTGAAAGTATTGTTCGCCGGCTGAGGTCACGAGGGGAAGTAATTCCCTGTAATCGACTCCGAATTTCAGCTGATGAGCGCCAGATACATAGCTGGTGCCGTCGATCACGTTAATCTGCCGCTCTTCCGAGGTCCCGATGCTTCCTCCGAACAGATCCCCTCCGGGATCCCCGAGGGCAGCGAAAGAGAAGTTGCCGCCCGGGGATGTCCCTGGCGTCAGGAGATCGTTGGCGGGAACAACGGCCCCGCCAAAAGTATCCATCGTGAACCAGGAGTAATTCGTATTTCTGCTGAGATTAGTTCGGAGTTCGGTCGTCAGAACCGAGCTGAAGATGTAAGTTAGTCCCGCCGTCAGGGAGTCTTCGTGAAATATGGTGACTTTGCTGTCGGCGAGACTTGCCGAGCCGCTGTTTGCCCGGCTCGTTTCGCCGGATGGCGCATGTGTGAATGTGGCGAAAGTTCTGAGTCTGGGTGTGAAATTCTGATCAAGTTTAATAAGGGTAGAGTCCGTGCTTAACGGATTGGAGTATCCCGACGAAAACTGCGCCTCGTTATTTGCGAGGCCGGGGCCGTTCGGGAGAGGGAAGGCGTTCAAAAAGGGCTGTGCGACTACGGGCGCCGACTGGCGAGCCGCGGTGGACGGGACCGTGCTCACTCCGAATTGAGGCTCCTCCAGGCGCTGACCTTCGTAGGAGACAAAAAAGAATGTCCGGTTGCGGACGACAGGGCCTCCCAATACTCCACCGAAGTCGTTCGATCGCAGCCGCGGTTTGCTTTGACCAGACTGGTTCACAAACCAGTCCGCGGCGTCCAGCTTGTCGTTTCGAAAGTAATCGAACGCCACGCCGTGAAAGGCGTTCGTGCCGGAGCGGGTAAGGAGAAGAACCTGCGCTCCCGGCGTGCGTCCGTACTCAGGGGAATAAGAGCTGGTCAGGATGCGAAATTCCTGCAGCGCGTCCACGGAAACCATGCTGTTCGTGCCACCTGCGGCATTGTAGCTCGCATTATTTCCGCCGGCCGACTGATAGCCGATAACGGTGCTTACTGCGTTAACTCCGTCTACGCTGAAACTATTGGCGGAGGCGCGCAGACCGCTGACCACGAACTGGCCGTTACTGTTTTGCGCATTCGAAAGATTCACGCCGGGGGCCAGTGTAATCAGGTTCTGGAAGCTCCTCCCGTTTAGTGGCATGTTATCGGTCAGTTGCCGGCCGACCACCGTGCTTACCGACGCATCGCTCATCTGGAGCGTGTCGGCGCCGCCGCTGACGGTTACAACCTGAGATGTCTTACCAACCTCAAGGGTAAAGTCAAGCTGAGCCTGTTGTGCGACTTCGAGCAGAACGCCCTTTCGTTCCTGCGAATCGAATCCATCAGCCTCAAGGGTAAGGTCATACCTGCCGGGAGGGAGGCCAGGGAGACTGTACAAGCCGGAGTCGTTCGATTGCGTGGATCGCTTCAGCTCAGTCTCCTGAGCTTTGACGGTAATCGTTGCGCCCGATACGACGAGCCGGCTGCTGTCGAATACGCGGCCCGACAAAGCGGCTTGCTGGGCCGGTAAGGTGGACGCCGCGCCAATTACAAGTAAACACAGTCTTGTCAGCGCCGCCGCACGGTGGTTCTCGATATGATGGACCCGAAAATCGATGACGGTTTCCCTCCTGGAGGGATGCCTGTCTTCAGGCTGCAGAAGCCTGGCATTTGACACAGAAGGCCGCCCATGGCGCAGCAGCCATGCGCTTTGACGAAATATCTGCAGGCACACCCCGCAGATACCATTCGCAATTCGGCGAAGCGCGCGATGAATCTGTCGGAGCGTGATCGAGTTTCGGTCGAGATTCCGAATGGCGAGTTCGCGTTCTTCCTTTAGGTGCACGTCGTCTGTTCCCCATTCCGCGTCGCGGTACACGTCCACAATCGCGGGGTTTCATGGGTAGAGACTCGGGGGCGATGTCAAATATTCCCGCTCATCTGTAGTCGGGAATATTGTCTGTAGTCAGGAATATTGTCCGGCGGTTTTCTCAACGGAATCCGGGCGGGTACGCGCTTCAATGACCAGCGGAACACATGGACTCATCACTTCCGTTCGCTTGCGTCAGGATGCCTCCTGGCTGCTCGCACGTGCAGGGGCTCTCGGTGATTGTCAGTTCTGCGCGCCCAACGAACGGCGCATCGATCTCGATTCGACTCGTGCGAATCCATGGAGCGCCGTCCTGAAGCTGCACGTCACGAACAATTTTGAGGCGCCGTATGAAGATCGAAGGCCTCTTCACGAGGTAGCCGGCCTCATGGACTACCAGCCCTGTAGTGCCATCGATCCACAACTCTCCGTTGATGAGCCCCGATCTCTTTTTCCTCGGGGTTATATGAAACACATAGACCGGAGCTTCGCCGCGCGATTCCACATAGCGAAACTTGTAGTTGGCCGGGGTTATGGAAAGCGAGGAGGGTTGCATAGCTGCCGCTTGCTGCTCCGCGTTCAGGTAACGCGCAATCACTTGCCGTTTCACGGAGGGATCCCCGTCGAGATGGATCACATCATACTCGGGCCTCTTGTTTTCTGCCCAGACGCGAATCGCTTGAAGGTGTCCCTCTTCCCCAAGCCTCGGAAGGTACGCGTCAACCTCCAGCATGGCCTCGTTGGGCGCTGACCACGGATCACCTTGCGCGGCCCTGGCAAGGTAAAGCGCCAGTGCCCGGCTCTGGGCCGGCGGATCGACCGACATCGTATCGATTGTTACGGCGCCGGCAGAAGCCCCCAGGCTGAGCACGAGAGCGAGCAAGGCCACCAAAGACGGTTTACACCGATCGCTCATTCGATGCCGGTAGCGCACACATCGAGACCCTTGATGGTTGAACATGGAGAGTTGTCAAAACCGATAGCCGAAGCCGATCGACGGTTCGGCCCGGTGCGTGATGCGATCTGTGCCGTCGAGACCGGCCAGATTGTACGTTGGCGAGTTATAAACGAAACCCCGATATTCGGCGCGCATGAACAGGCGGCGAGAGATGTCAAAATCGGTTCCGGCGCCGTAGAGGAACGCGGCGCGTGTCTGCGAGTCCGCTCCCTGGAAATCTCTCGGATCAAAGATGAGAGCTCCCGCTCCGGCAAGAACAAACGGCCGGAATCGTCCGAGCGGGATGCGAAAGACATATGCTCCTGAGACCTCATGCGAGTTGGTCTTGACACCGAGCGGGCCGCTCGCTGAAAGGAAGTTCTGCGTGTTCAACGCATAACCGTAGTTCGCTTCCACGCCATTGTGAGTGTTGAAAAAGAATCGATAACTGGCGAGTACGCCGCCACTGTTAGTCGCGCCCTGGTCGACGCCGTTACTGGTGGTGGTCTTCACAAAGCTTCCGAACGCCTGAACGCTTACTTCATTCTTATAAGCCGGATTCTCCTCCTGCGAGAACGCGGGCACTGACGTCGCGATGGCTCCCGCGATGAGCGAGAGGATAACTTTACTTCTCAACATGAAACTGCTCCTTGTCTTCTGAATGAACTGGACCCCTGAAGCTGCCCTTATCGAGGCATTTCTGCTGCCATGCCGATCAGTTGTGTCGTTGCAACAGATACCGGTCTATTCGGCGTCGAGTGTGCCGGCTTTCGAGCCGTCCCATTGGCATTCGCCACTCGACCGTCAATCGTGGGAGCATCGAAGCCAGCGCAACGCGTTGTAGCGGACGGGCACGATCAGGGCCTGACTGAGCCGCGCGGTCATGTGATCGAAGATATTGGTGACTGAGAAAGCGTGAAGACTGGCGACTGAGAAAAGAATCGTGATGTGGCGGAGAGCTGGTCTCTGCTCAGACCCTGAGAAGCGCGGGAGCTATTCAGCCGCGCGTGCCCTGCGTATCCCGAGCTTTTCCATGCGCACTTGCAATGTGCTGCGTTTCAACCCCAGCAGCACAGCTGCGCCCTTTGGTCCCCCGACTACCCAATCCGTCGCCTGAAGGGTTTCAATGACATGCCGCCGCTCCACTTCTTCCAGAGTTTCGATCTTATGGGGCCTTCCATTGGCCTGAGCATTTGTCGGCGCGGCGGCCGGCGGCTGAGACTGCAGATCGTGGAGTGGCACGTTGAGCACGGGCCCTGTGGACAGAATCACGGCGCGTTCGATGAGATTCTGCAACTCGCGAATGTTTCCCGGCCAGTGGTAGCCGACCAGAGCATTCATTGTTTCCGAGGGGATTGTGTCGATCGACCGGTTCATCCGCCGCGCAAACTGCCGGGCAAAGTGCCGAACCAGCAGGGGAATATCTTCGCGGCGATCCCGAAGCGGGGGCACCTGAATCGGAAAGACGTTCAGGCGATAAAACAAGTCGGCTCGAAACTCATGGTCCGCAACCATTTCCGCCAGGTCGCGATTTGTCGCCGCGATCAGACGGGCGTCACTCTTCAGCGTCCGGGAGCTCCCGAGCCGCTCGAATTCTCGTTCCTGAAGTACACGCAGCAGCTTCGGCTGCAGTTCCAGAGGTATTTCGCCGATTTCGTCCAGGAAAACCGTGCCGTGGCTTGCCAGCTCAAAGCGCCCGATGCGTTGGGCGATGGCGCCGGTGAAAGCGCCCCGTTCATGGCCGAACATCTCGCTTTCGAGCAATCCCGTTGGAATGGCCGCGCAATTCAGCTTGACGAACGCATTCTTCGCACGAGAGCTCAGGTCGTGAATCGCGCGGGCGATCAGCTCCTTGCCGGTGCCGGTCTCTCCGTAGATCAACACGGTCGAGTCCGTCGGCGCCACCGTTTCAACCTGCTGCAGCACGGTCCGTAGCGCCTCGCTCTTGCCGATGATCTCCTCGAAGTTCAACTCGCTGCGGATTTCATCTTCGAGATATACTTTTTCGCGTGCGAGTTTATCGGTAAGTTCGGAGATCTGGCCATAGGCCATCGCGTTCTCGACTGCGATCGCCACCGGTCCGGCAACTTGTTTCAGAAAGCTTATATCCCGGGCGGAAAACGGATCGTTTCGCTTCACTCCGAGTGTGCCCAGAACACGATCGCGGCTGATCAGGGGCACGCTGCAGGTTGAATAGCGGATTCCGTTGTTGTTCTGTTCGTGAACGACAGGCTCGCGCAAACGCGCGGCCTGGACCGTGGGAGAATCCTCCGGCAGTAGTTCGCCCTCCGCAATCCGGCCGTCGTTTTCGGGGAAGTCGATGACGCAAAGACGGAGTTGATTGCCTGGCTGGTCCATCAAAGCCACGCCGGCTCCCTCCGATTGCATGATAGATCGCAGACTTGCTGAAACCGCACGAAGCAGATCCGGCAATTCCAGGTTGGACGTTACCGCGTTGCTGACATCGAGCAGCATTCTGAGGCGGTCTTTCTCCTGCTGCATGGCCTCAAGGTGATAAGCATTGTCGATGGCAAGCGCAACCTCATCGGCGACCAGAGAAAGGAACTCGATTTCTTCCTGGGAATACGCCTCCGGCTGGCGGCTGCCGACGCCGAAGCATCCCAGGCGGCGGTGGGCCGTTCGGAGAGGAAGCGCACAAAGCGATCGAATTCCTTCGCTCTCGAGCACAGCTGTGACGCGAGGGAAGCGGGTTTCCCTTTCGAGGCAAGGAATGATCAGCGGCGTCTGGTGTTCATACACCCATGCCGTCAGCGACTCCTTCGGCTCGAAATCCGGAGAGGGAATTCGCCTCGCCGGAGTCTCGAGAACACAAACGGAGGGCCGCTCTGCGGCAGGATCGTATTGTGTGCAGTAGAGTACGTCAAACTCCACGACGCCGCGCAGATCAGGTACGAGCGATTGAAATAATTCGATGGGATCGCGATGGGCGCCGATCGTTCGGGACACGCGGAACAATGCTTCGTAACGGGCCTGCACGGGAGATCCCGCCGCCGGACTCAACGCCGATTCAACAGCTGTCGTCACCTAATACAAATGGATGCCCACGCTCCGTTTGCGCTTCAGAAATCTGACATCTGGACCCATTCGAGAACATCGAACCGGTGAACGGCGCGGTGCGGGAAGAAGCTGTTTACGGCATCCCGCTCATCCGTAAAAACTTCGAACACGGTGGTCAGCTTTGTCAGCACATTCAGGCTCAGACGGTCGGCATTAAGGTGAAGCAGTTTCAAGGTTCCACCGCGGTTCCGAATCTGCGCATAACAGAAGACCATTGTTTCCAGTTCATCACCGTCAATCCTGTTTATTTCCGCAAGGTTGAGGATGATATTCACGACCCCGGCTTCCACGAGCGTCGTTATCGCCGTGCGCAGATCCGGTTCTGAATCGCCGCCTTTCAAGCGTCCTCGCAGATCGAGAATCCGGATCCCCTCTTTTTCGCGCTGATCGAGGCGCATATTCGCAGCCGTCTCGCAATGCATTTCAGTTGTCCTTCCAGCGGGTTACTCCGCGATCGTCGAGACAGCGTTCCCGCGCCGTGCTCGATCGTACCTGCGACGGCCTTGTCCCGAGACCAGGGCCGAGGCTGTCTGTCCAATCCCCGCCACGAACCCCTGGGCCAGCGCCGCCGCGCCGCCCTCATCGTGGCGAAGCGCAGCGAGCCAGAAGCCGTACGCGAGAGAGGCGCTGACGGCGTGCGGCACGAGTTGAACGGAAAGGATCCGGCGCGAGGGCGAATTGCCGAAGCCTGCCGCGAGCGCCCGGTTCCAGAGATACTCAACGGAACCAATCTCATCTCGGTAGAGGTTGGCCGCATAATCGTGATCCTCGAGCAGTGCCCAGCTCGTCAGGATTGAACTCCCGGCGCCGGCTACGCATACAGTCACAGTCGCTTCCGCAATGCCTTCAACGGCGTCGGTCTCGGTCTCGTAGATCGCAGACAGCGCGCGCGCCTCCAGCAACCGCAGGCGTGTCTCGATGTTGTTTTCAACGGCTTCACGAAACAAACGCTCCTTACTTCCAAACCGGGCGTACAGAATAGCTTCCGGAATTCCCACGGCGCTCGCGAGCATTGATTCAGTGGTCCCGCGCAGTACCGTCCTGACAAAGTGAGCTGCGGCAGCCCGGAGCACTTTCAGGCACCCGTCGGAACTCAAACTCGCGTCCTCATGGAGAGTAGATTCCATGTGTGTTCTCATTTGTTTGCTTCAAGCCGTCGTGTAAGAAAACCAGGGTTGATAAGTCGGCGCGTGCGACAACTCGCGTGTGTACGGACGTTCCGTTATGGATTCGACCAGCTCGCGTGATCGCTTCGAGCTGGCCGTGAATTCCGCGCCGCGGTCGTACCAGCGTCTGAAGAGGCTTCGCGCCGCTTCGTCAATCCCGGTGACGAAGCTCAGGTCGACGACGAGCATCCGGTTTCCAACGAGCAGGGAGGCTCCGCGCCAGTCCTGCTCCAGTCTGGCGGCATCGCCGGCATTCAGATCGCCAGCCAGTTCGAAACGGAACGCTGCTGGTCCGCGGTGCATGTAGTGGCGCATCATACTGCGGAAGAGGCAATGCGACAGCCAGACCATGGAGGCTCCTGATCCGTTGAAAAGGCTGGCGTGGCGAAACGGCACCATCCGGAGAGTGCGCCAACGATACGGCACTTGCCTGTCCGCCAGCATCTGACCTCTGCCGCCTAATGCGCAAGCACCTGACCTCGTGGCCCGCGGGGATTATTCTTCCTCAGCAGAAAAGTCAGAAAGAACATGATCGCTGCGGCGACTCCAAGGATCCAGAACGTGTCGATGTAAGAGAGCGTCGAAGCCTGATTGAGCATGGTTTCATAGAGCCTCGTCAACGACTGCATATCCGGCCGGCCCACACCGCTTTGCCCGAGCCGGTCCGTAAGCGCCGCCGACGAGTCGCGAAAGCTCGGATCACCCAAACCTGTGTGGCTCGCGAGCATCGCCTGATGAACTTGCGCGCGCCTCGCCAGAATCGTGGTAACCGCGGAGGTGCCGACGCTGCTGCCTATATTGCGCACAAAGTTGATCAGACCGGCGACGGCGTTACTCTTATCCTGCGGCAGCCCGAGATAGGCCACCATGGTTGCGGGAATGAAGATAAATCCGATTGGCACGTACTGCGCAATTCGCAGCCAGGTCGCCGACGCGAAGCTGATCTCGAGATCGATACGGCGCGTGGAGTAGAACATCGCGATGGTGAGCACCGCCCACCCGAACGCTATTAAGTAACGCGCCTGGATTCTGCCGGTCAGTTGTCCCACCAGCGGAAGCTCGATCAGGAGAACGACCGCGGCGGCGGATAAGACCATTCCGGCGCTCTGGGCTGTATAACCCATCAGGCTCTGCAGAAACTGGGGCATCAGGACCGTGGTGGAAAATGACGCCGCTCCGACCATGAACATCATCACGCTCGAAGTAGCGAAATTCAGGTTCTTGAACAGCCGGATGTCGAGAATAGGTTCCTTCACCCGGAGCTCCCATATGACGAGGAAGACGAGACAGATGATCGAAATAACGGAAAGGGTGACGATAAAGTTTGATCCGAACCAGTCGTCTTCCTGACCTTTATCCAGGACGATCTGCAGGAAGGCAATCCCGATGGCAAGGAACCCGAAACCGATGTAGTCGACTCTGCTCTCTTTGAGCGTCAGCCGTTTGAGAAAGGGTGGATCTTCGACATATTTGATGACCAGAAATAACGCCAGAAGCCCGACCGGCAGATTCATCAGAAAAATCCACCGCCACGTATAGTTATCCGTGATCCATCCGCCGAGCGTCGGTCCGATGGAAGGAGCGACTACCGCTGTCACGCCGTAGACGGAAAATGCCAGCCCTCTCTTCTCCGGAGGAAATGTATCAGCGAGAATCGCCTGGGCCATGGGTTGCAGACCACCGCCGCCGGCACCCTGAATGACTCGGGACAGTAGAAGAATGCCCAGGCTGGGAGCGATGCCGCAGAAAAGCGAGCTCACCGTAAACAACGAGATGCAGATGAGGAAGAACCGCTTGCGGCCGACGAGCGACACAAGCCAGCCCGTTATCGGCAGAACGATCGCGTTCGAGACCAGATAAGAAGTGAGCACCCACGTGCTTTCGTCGCTGCTTGCCCCCATGTTTCCGCCGATGTGCGGGAGCGCGACGTTGGCGATGCTGGTGTCGAGCACCTCCATAAAGGCTGCCAGCGACACCACGAATGCAATCAGCCAGGGATTTACCTTTGGCTTCCATACCGCATGCGGCAAAGGGAGAGTTGTAGCGCTTGCGCTCACAGCCCCGCCTGGCGGATCCGAACCTCCGGCTCCACCGACATGCCGGGATGCAGAAGATCCAACCCGGACTGTTCCCTTCTCAGGCGAATCCTGACCGGCAAACGCTGCACCACCTTTACGTAGTTGCCGGTAGCGTTCTCCGGAGGCAGCACACTGTAGATGGCGCCGGTTGCTCCGGGCATGCTCTCGATCACACCGTCGAATTTCCGATCCAGAGCGTCGACGCTTACGCTGACCGGTTGGCCGGGATGCATGCGCTTGAGCTGTGTCTCTTTGAAATTGGCGGTCACCCACACGTCTTCGGTCTGACTGATGGCGAGCAGTTCCTGACCGGGTCGTACCTGCTGGCCCACCTCCACGCTTTTCTTTCCCGCTATGCCCGCCACCGGAGCAACGATCTTCGTATAACTCAAATTCAGCGCCGCCTGTTCGACCTGGGTCTGGAAGACCGCGATGTTCGCCTGCCGCATCTGCACAGTGGCTTCGCGCAAAAGCAGCTGCCGGGGATTATTCTGCACGGCTTCCGACAACTGCGTTCTGGCCGCGAGCAGACTGGCCTGCCGCTGCGCAATCACCCGCTGGGCGGCTTCGCCGCTGGCGCGTCTGGCTTCTACAAGCGCTTCGTCGGCCCTGGCGTCCGCCAGCTTCTGGTCGTAGAGTGTTCTCGAAATCTCTTGTTTCTCCACCAGCCCGCGATAGCGAGTTTCGTCGGCCTGCGCTCTGGCATTGTTGGCCTCGGCCTGGCGGAGGTCGGCGATCGCCGAATCATAATCCCTCTCCGCCTGAGCAACGGCAGCCTCCGCCTGACTGATATTGGCTTGTGAGGTCGCCACAACGCTTTCGTTCGAGGTCTGAATGATCGGGACGTTGGGACGCTCGGCATTCAACTGAGACGCGGCCAGGCCCATACTGGCCTTCGCTTGTTCCAGCGCGACTCTGTAGTCGCGCGGATCCAGCTCAACCAGAGCCTCGCCGGCCGTTACTCTCTGGTTGTTTTCGAAGTGCACGGCGATTACTGTTCCGCTGATCCGCGAGCTGATGCCGTTCAAGTGCCCTTCGATTTGGGCGTCGTCGGTCGATTCATAGGAATCGACGTAGTCCCACAAATACTTTCCGCCGACGCCCGCGGCCACCAGGAGTGCGAGCAGCACGAGGAGCTTGACCGCCCGTGAACGCCCCCGATTCCTGGGCGCGGGAGCTGCGGCGCTCACGTGAGGCTCCGCGCCCGTTTTGTGGTCGATCTTTTCGTCCTCCATCGTCAACGCCTCTTCAGATTGGGTGGGCACGATCATTTTCCTTTCAGATATTGAGGGATTGTTTTCTCGGCTTGTCCGAGTGCTCGCGCAAGAGCGGCTTTAGCGAGATTGTGTTCATACGTCGCGGAGATGAGATCGTTGTCAGCCTGCTCCACGGTTTGCTGCGCCTGCACGACCTCGACGGTGTCGGCTACCCCGGCCTTGAACCGGTCCTGCGACTGGGTCAGAGTGTCCCGCGCCAGACCGACGTTCTTCTCAGCCAGGCCCACCTGATCGGCGGCTGCCGCGAGGTCGATGAATTCCTGCCGCACCTCGTAATCGACCCGGCCCTGGAGGTCGGCATACTCGGCAGTCCGTTGCGCCACTACGGATTGAGCCTGCTCGATGTCGGCCTTGATCCTGGGGCGTTGCCAGATCGGAAAGTTTACGCTTCCGGTCACTCCAAACGTGCCATGCGATTGCGCGGGGTTGGTACCAATAACTCCGTAGTCGGCTTCGACGCTCACGCTGGGCATGTACTCGCTGCGGGCAGCTTTCAACGCTTCGTCGCCCGCGTGGAGCGCAGCTTGCGCGGACTTGATATCCGCACGACCGGCTTTCGCGCGCGCAAGCGCATCTGCCTCCGTCAGATCTGATAGCGGAGAAAAAGTGAAGTCATCCGCCAGGGCAAACGCCTGGCCCGACGGCAAGCCGATGATGCGCGCCAGGGTCAGCTTTTGCTTATCGAAATCGGCGCGAAGGGCACGCAGGCGCTGCTGGTCGGTTTGCAGTTGCACCTGACTTCGGGTCACATCGATTCGGGCGTTCAGACCGTTGCGCAGCTGATCGGACGCCTGCTGGAAGGTCGCTTCCGAAGTTCGGACCGCGGCTTCCGCGGCGCGTACTCGCGATGCGGCAGCGTTGATCTGAAGATAGGAGCCGGTGACCGCCAGTACGATCAGGTCGCGCGTATCCTGCACCGCGAATTGGGCGGCTCGGGCGTTTTCCGTCGCGGCGTGAAGGTTGTGGAGTCGCGTGAAATCGGCTACCGTCTGCGTAAGCGTGGCGCGAAAATCAAAGTAGTTGTATGGTCCCACTACAGCGGGAATCGAAATCCCCTTTGGAAAAAGCGAGGGTTTAAGACCCAGCGCCGTTAAGTTCGTCTGCTCTACGGTTTCCTGAAGATTTCCATTTATTTCGGGCAGTAATTGGCTCAGGAACGCGAGCCGTTGCGCGCGCGCCTGCCTTACTCCCTCCGTCACGCTTACTGCGCCAAGGTTGTAGTCGAGCCCGCGCCGGAGGGCCTCCGTAAGGCTAAGGCTGACCACCGCATCGGTCGCCGTCCCGGTAGGGACGCTGCCGAGGTAGGAGCCCTGAATACTTACCGAGCTGTCGATCAGGTTTACGCTGTTCTGGCCGCCGGCATTGACTGTGGACTGCGTGGTTCCCACGGATCCTGGTTGAAGTCCCCGGCCGGAAGCGGGCAACTGAATCGGAGTTGACGATGACTGGGCCGAAAGCATGGCCGGAATCGCCAGCCCGAAAACCATCGCCGCGGCGTAAACACCAACTCGAACCGCGCGCATCTCACCCAAATTGCAAGTCTCTTCTCTAAACGAAATACCCATCAGCGCTTTTCTTCTTTGCCGGCGATCTCATCTTTTGCAGTGAGTTCATCGAGAACCGTCTGACCTGCCAGGCCTTTTGCGGAAAACCTGACGCCATCGTGGTGCATACGCCGCAGCAGGCGCCAGCCGTCTTTGTCGATCGAACTGACATCAGTCAGATCGACCGCTTCTTCCAAAGCCGGAGAACTCAGGTGCGCCGCCTTCCAGCAGTCTTCGAAAGCTCTCACACTCGCGCCGCACAATTTCCCCGCGACCTTGAAAGTCAGATGGTTCTCGGTCTGGTGTGTTTCGATTCTGATCATGGAATTCGCCCAACGGGCGTTTCCGCCGGCACCTGGAAAGAAGCATTCGACGAGCCACCGTCGATCTAAACGGATGTGATTGAAAGCGAAGGGGCTGACCAGCGCGAGCTCGCATTGCTTCTCGATCGGCGACTGGCAAGTGCCAACGGGATGGCACTCGGGCGGGTGCGCCGCCGGCGGCGACGTGTCCAGGCCCCCGATGTGGCGCGGTTGTTCAAAGCGGTCGACACCGCATTGGAAGGCTCGACGTTCTGCTCAACAAACGCTGGTGTTTTCCGCTTCGGTGCTTTCGCGGGGATCATCGAGGAGAGCTTCCACGTCAGCACCATCGTCGGTCCAACCCGCTGGCAGGAGCGCTGCTTTACGCATCTCCAGAGGGCCATCGAGACATTAACCAAATGGCTGGCGCTCGCACTGGCTCCGCTCAGGATCCGTGTCAATGCAATCGCGCCCGGTCATCCCGAGACCGAAGGCAATATCGCCGCGGGACTTTGAAGGAGTCGACAGCGCGGTACTGGCGCCACCGCTCAGTCGGATTGGCCGCGTTACTGATATTGCCTCGTTGGCAGTGTTCCTGATAGCGGATCCGCCTGGATTACTGGAGAAGCCATTCGTGCGGCGGGCGGCCTTGTGGTGGCGAACTAAGCAGGACGCGAGCGTGGCTCGTTGTTGCGACGGTATACTTCAGGCTATGGCCCCACCGATATCGTCGCCAGTCAAATATCACTGTTAAAATACAGCAAATAAAAGTTTGGGCCCTTAGCTCAACGGTTAGAGCAGCGGACTCATAATCCGTTGGTTGTAGGTTCAAATCCTACAGGGCCCACCAGATTCTAAACGACTTATATCACTTTCCCCGGGACAAATCGGAGCCGAGGGAGCCACGGGCTTCAAAAGAACATCAATCTGACTCGCAACCGCGCGTTGATTACGGGGATCACGTGGGAGTAGACGTTCATCGTCAGTTTTGCTTTCTTAAGACATGCCTGGAACCGATGGGTACAGGCCGGGCTATCAATCGGCGTTCCCACGGCCCGTAGTGAACACGAATCCGGCTTCCTTCCATCGGGTATTGCTTGCCTCGGTCAGTTGGCTCGCTGGCGGACAGCGAAATATGAAACGTTCCGCAAGTTTCTGCCACTACATGCAGCCGAACCTGAAAGGATACCGGGGATGCCAAGAATCGAAATATCCTTGATGCTGAGCGCGGTGTTCTACGTGCCATTTGCCACCGCGGCTCCCATAACCTGGACCGTCCAAACCGCCAGCTTCCCAAGTGGGGGAGACATCACGGGGAACTTCACCTACGACGCAACCGCCGACATGTATACATCCGTTGCGCTCACCATTACAGATGTGGGAGGCCCATTCGCCTGGAATTCAGCCAATATATCTGGACCACTATCAAACAACGAGGAGCTTGATCTCGAAGCCGGTTTCGGGGGGCTTGACCCTGGGTTGTTCCTGGACCTCTCCTTCGCATCTCCGTTGACAGACGCGGGAGGCGTGATTGACACCGCAGCGACCGTCACGCTTTGTAACCCCCACCTTTGCGAAGACGACGGACCATCAATACGACAGTCACGTCTGTGGACAGCACGCCCGAGCCATCTACCGGTTCGTTGCTTCTCGCATCTTTGCTATTAACGTCGGCGTCATCGGTGGTTCAGGTATTACAAAGGCAGGATGCGCGAGAATTACGGCACGGCTCTACCGAGCGAGCTGGATGACCATGTGGCGTCCGGCCATGAACGGTCGCAACACCTGCTGATGCTGATCGCGCCGCGGCCTTGAAATCCGTCTCGTTCAAACGCCGGTTAACGGCACTACAGATCAGCCACCTCTGAACGACACGGTTCTGGTTCCTGCCGTACCGGTGATCAGCGACCGAGGGCTTGGGGCCGGGCTCTATGCCGCATTCGTTAAAATCGCTACAATCCCTGCCTGAACGTTCCGCGATAATCCAAAAGATAGGTAGCGCGACATCAGCCAAACTTCCTGAAATCAAGGAATGGAGGAAATTCAAACCATCATTCCCCACTCGGAGTTCGGAACGCCGAACTGCCATGGCTGGCTGGCGGGGCGTGATCTCGGCCATGTGGGAGAAGTTTTCTGCACCAAATGTGCCGCAATTCTTTTCGTGATCCTTCCCCCTGGTCTCCGGAGAGTCCTGGATCGAATTGAAGCGAGCCTCGATGTTGCCACTGCACTATGTCGATACTGCGGTTCGGTTAATCTCTTCCCGGGGCGCACTCGGGTTGCCGCATTCATCTGCCAGGAGTGCGGCAAGGAAAACGCAAGTCGCCAATGAGTGAGCGATCGGGCAGACGGTCTACTCCGCAATTCAGATCAACTCCCTCACGTTTCCACTTCGTCTTCCTCCTGCGGAGTTTCCTCCAGCAAATCCGGCTGCGCCGCAACCGCCTTCAAGGCAGCCAGAATCGGACCCGACGTAAACCCCGCCCGCCGCAGCCGCCGATACGCGCTTGCAAGCTTTCGCTCGTCCTCGATCCTCCCACCCGCCGCAATCGAAGGCATTCGTCGCTCGATATACGCCTCAATGAGCTCCGCCTCGCTCCGTTCCCCGAGCGCCCGCTCAACTGCCTGTTCGGCCAGTTTTCCCGAAATTCGCCGGGCGCGCAGATCACTCAGCACCCGCATACGCCCGAAACCCTCGTTCTCCACCCGAGCCGCCGCGAAACTTTCCGCGAAACGCCGATCGTCGAGATATCCGATATCCTTCAATCGGGCCAGAACAGGGTCCACATCCGCCGTATTGGCTGCCCGAAGCTGCAGCTTCGCTCTGAGATCTCCGGCCGAAAAAGCCCGCATCCCGAGGCACTTTACCGCATACTCAAACAACTCCTCATGGGCAAGCTTTCGGGGTCCTTGTTTACGTGGATTCACGTCTGGAAAAAGTGTACAGGAAATTTATGGCATTACGTTTGCTGGAGAGTCCAACGCAGTATACTGTGAGTGACTTTGGGCTCGGGACGTGAAGGGGCCCGTCACGTTAAGGAGAAAGCAATATGAGCAGGGACGGAATAGCAAACTTTTTCCTCGGACTGGGAATCGGCGTCGGAGTTGGTCTCCTTTTCGCACCGAAGTCAGGCGAGGAAACCCGCGACACTCTCATGAGTAAAGCGGACGAAGGTAAAGAGTATCTGAAGAAGCAGGCCTCGGGTCTGCGCGATTCGGCGAGCGATATTGTCGACAAAAGTGTGGACGTTATTAATCGGCAGAAGGACACTTTGAGCGATGCGATCGCGGCCGGCAAACAGGCGTATCGCGAAAAGGTCGAACCGATTGTAAACCAGCCCGTCTGAGGTCTTTACAATCGAGCCTAACCCTTTGACCTGATGTTGACGAATAGCAAGCTTCGAGGATAGTTCGCGATGCCGGAAGAGACATTTCGCTGGGTGGTAGCCGGTGGCGTAACCCTGGCAGCCGTCTGTTTCGTGGGGATGGTTGTGGTGTCGATCCTGCTTTATAAGATTGCCTCCCGGGTCCAGATGCGCGTGGAGTCGGCTGTCGGCGGCATTCAGCCTATCCTCGAAACTACGCGCGAACTGGCGCGCGAAAACGCTCCCAAGGTCTCTGTCATCGCCACAAAAGCGGTAGAAATCGTCACGAATGCAAAAGACATTTCTGATGTCGCAAAGGACCAGGCACACCGTTTTGCTGAGGTTGGGCGTGACGCCGCGGATCGGGCCAAAGCTCAAATTGCACGAGTTGACGCCGTGGTTGATGAAACTGTCATTCAGGTCCACAACGCCGGAGACAACATGAAAGCGGCGGTTCTCAAGCCCGTGCGGGAAGCGGGTGCGGTTCTCGCGGGGGTTAAGGCGGCGGTCGAATCCTTCGCGAGCGGCCGTCGGCCAACGGTGGATCACATCATTCAAGACGAAGAAATGTTCATTTGATGGCGAAGCTTGCTTTGGTCTATGGGCTGCGGCTGTTGCCGGCCGACGAATTGGAAACTTTCGAAGAAGCGAAAATCAAACTCAAGAACGGTAATACCGCGTCCGTTACGCTACATCTCATCGAGGGCGGCAGTGAAGAAGAAATCAAGCGGCAGCTGATGCAGTCGCTCGACGCATTCTTTGAGTTCTACCCGGAGATCTGACGTTCGGATGGTCGACATTCACAGCCACATCGTCTACGGTGTTGACGATGGCGCCAAAACCCTGGAGACGTCGTTGGCCATGCTTGAAATGGCTGCGGCCGCCGGCACTACTGACATCGTAGCCACTCCCCACTCGGACCTGCGCTTTGAATACAACGACCAATTAATCACTGAGCGGATTGCGGAAATGCAGGAGGCGATGGGCGACCGGATCAAAATCCATCGCGGCTGCGATTTTCACCTCCATTTCGATAACATCCGCAATTGCGAAAAGGACCGGTCTCGCTTCACCATCAACGGCAAGCGTTACCTTATGGTGGAGTTTTCGGAGACCCACATCCCGCCGACCATTCCCGAGGTGTTCCGTGATATGCTCCGGCGCGAGATTACCCCCGTCATTACACATCCCGAGCGGAATGCGCTGCTTATGGCAAGGGTGCCCGATCTGGTCGAGTGGGTTCGATTTGGCTGCCTCATCCAGGTGACGGCGCAATCGTTCACCGGACGCTTTGGCAAGAAGGCCGAGGAGTCGTGCCGCCGTCTCATGCGGCAGCGGCTGGTTCACTTTGTGGCCAGCGATGCGCACGATACCGAATGGCGACCGCCGGATATGCGCAAAGCACGCGAACACGTCGAAGCGGAGTACGGACCGGATGCGGCCGAGCTTCTGTTCACCATTCATCCGCAGATTGCGCTGACAGGTGACTATCTGGAATGCGAAGATCCGGACGATACCGAGCGAGTGCCGAAACCCTGGTACCGGTTCTGGTAGGTCTATCGGGCTACGCGACTTTCTGAATCTTGCCGTTGCGTATGCAGGACGTGCAGGCGCGAACCCGCTTATGAGCGCCGTTCACAATCGCCCGTACCGACTGCAGATTCACATTCCAGCGGCGGTTGGTCACGTTGTGCGCGTGGCTGACCTTATGTCCGAACTGCGGACCTTTGCCGCACAAATCACAAACTCTTGCCATTTCGAGGAAACTCCTGATTAACCTGCGTGCTCGGCCTGCGGCTCGAATAAGCCGGGCGCAAACATTAATGTTACCAGACTAATTCAATTGTCGGCAATTCCGGGTATCAGACAGCGCCAGGCCTCGAGCCACAGAAGTAAATTCGTTCCCGGCCTTGATCCGATCAGCCCCGAACCGCGACTCGAAAATTCTCCGCACCGAAGGCACAAAAGAAGATCCTCCGGTCAAAAACACCATATTCACCTCCCGACCCTCAACCCCCGCCGACCTGAGCAGCGAGTCGACGCAATTCTCGATCTGCCCGAGTTCCTCCGCAATCCAGCCCTCGAATTCGCGTCTCCGAACCATCGCGTCCAACTCCACCACTCCATCCGAGAAATGGAAGCGAGCGGTCTCCCGCTCCGAAAGGTCGCACTTGACCGCCTGCACCGCCCGATGCAGCCGATACCCGAGGTCCTCCCGAATCAGGTGAATCAGCGCCGCGATCTTTTCCGGCTGCAGCGCCTGTCCGCGTACGCTGCCAAGCATATCCATCACCTCTTTCGCCTTCAGC
>Ga0206909_1042_pt1 | contig 28253 bp, 28 predicted proteins | sample Alteio_BWOrgHeat_76_FD_152943 | JGI IMG/M metagenome (GOLD analysis project Ga0206909, IMG submission 152943) | Enriched cells from forest soil in Barre Woods Harvard Forest LTER site, Petersham, Massachusetts, United States -... | ecosystem: Environmental > Terrestrial > Soil > Temperate forest >...
AAAATGAATAGCCGCCTGGGATTTGAGCCCGTTACCTATACCGAAATCGTTAGGGAAGCAAGCTTTTGGGATGGCTGCCGCAGCTGCGTTAACTATGATGTTTTACAAAGCAAAAACAGGTGTAATTGTTTGTGTACAGCCATGCTGTTTGATCCAAAACTAAACTGATTATTTTATGATTAAAGAATTTAAAGAAAGACCGGGCGCATCGCGTTTAGGTGAAGGTTTGCCATTGAACAGCCTGCTTTACAGCGAGGCGGTAAGTTTGTTGCAAAAACTAATTAAAATGCCATCCTTCAGTGGTGATGAAGGAGCCGCTGCTGAAATTGTACAAAAATACCTGGCGGGCTATTTCATCAAAGCAAAACGAAAGGGAAACAATGTATGGTGCTACAACAAATACTACGACAGTGCTAAACCCACCATTTTACTCAACTCACATTTAGATACCGTTAAACCGAATGATGGGTACACCAACGACCCTTTTTGCCCCGAAATACTACACGGGAGGCTATATGGCCTGGGCAGTAATGATGCCGGAGGATGCCTGGTGGCCCTGCTGGCCACTTTCCTGCACTTTTATAACAATCCCGGTCTGGGCTTTAACCTTTGCTTTGCCGCAACTGCCGAGGAAGAGAACTCGGGGATAAAAGGCATTAAATCTATCCTCCCGCTATTAGGCACATTGGAACTGGCAATTGTTGGCGAACCCACCTTGCTCCAAATGGCCATTGCCGAACGTGGCAACCTGGTAATTGATTGTACTTGTAACGGGCGGGCGGGCCACGCCGCCAGAAACGAAGGAGATAACGCCATCTATAAATGTATGAAGGACCTGGAATGGTTCAGAACTTATGCCTTCCCACAAAAATTAATGGGCCTGGCGCCGGTTAAAATGACCATTACAGCCATAAAGGCCGGTCTGCAACACAACGTTGTACCCGCTAAATGTGAGTTTACAGTGGATATAAGGAATGATGATACTTTTACGCACAATCAGATTCTGGAAACCATTAAGAAGAATGTGACTTCTCAAATTGCCGTACGGCCAGGGTCGCTTGGCGCGTCCAACGTCGCACCTGAACATCCTATCGTTAAAACGGGCATCGCTATCGGCTGTAAAACTTATAGCTCCCCAACAACATCCGACCAGGCCTGGCTAACCATTCCGTCAGTAAAAATAGGGCCGGGTGATTCAGCGCGTTCACACACCGCTGATGAGTTTATTTTCCTGGAAGAAATTAAGAAAGGGATAAATCTGTACATCAAACTATTGGAAACATTACCCCTGATGCTGATCAATAACCCGATAAAATATAAAAATGAAATCAAATATATTAATAATTGATGACGAGGTAAAACTAAGCGCGCTGCTTGCCAGGATACTGGAAATGGAAGGTTACCATGTATTACAGGCGGCCAATGCAAAAACCGGCATGCGTTTGGTTGAACGCGAAGATATAAGGGTTGTATTGAGCGATGTAAAACTGCCCGACGCCAACGGCGTAGAATTGGTAAAGAAAATTAAAGAGATCAAACCCTATATCGAAGTAATTAACCTTACCGCTTTCGGAACAATTGGCGATGGTGTACTGGCCATTAAAAATGGCGCGTTCGATTATTTAACAAAAGGCGATGATAATGACAAGATCATTCCCCTGGTCAATAAAGCTACTGATAAGGCCAACCTGCAATACCGGGTAACGGAATTGGAAGGGAAAATAGAAATTCAGCACGGCTTTCCGATAGTTTTGGGGCATTCACCGGCAATTTTAGAAGCTGTTTCATTGGCAAAAAAGGTAGCTAAAACCGATGCGGCCGTGCTGCTGCTGGGCGAAACAGGTACCGGTAAAGAAGTTTTTGCCGAAGCGATCCACTTTGAGAGCTTACGAAAAAACAAACCGTTTGTGGCAGTCAATTGCAGCGCTTTTAGTAAAGATTTACTTGAAAGCGAACTGTTTGGGTACAAAACGGGGGCTTTTACCGGCGCCGTAAAGGATAAAAGGGGATTATTTGAAGAAGCAAACGGCGGTACCATTTTCCTGGATGAATTGGGCGAAATGAGTTTCGACCTGCAAGCCAAGCTTTTGCGCGTGCTGGAACAGGGCACATTTATAAAAATGGGGGAAACAAAAACCACAAAGGTAGATGTGCGCCTGATCTCGGCAACTAACCGCAATTTACAAAAAGAGGCCGAAGACAATCACTACCGCCTTGATCTGTTTTACCGCCTATCCGGTTTTTCTATCGAATTGCCGCCACTGCGTGAAAGGACGGGTGATGTGGAAATACTGGCCTGGCATTTTATCAGAATTTATGCCGCAAAGATCAAAAAGAAAATCCCCGAGGTTGATGAGCGCTTTATGAAATTGTTGAATCAGCACAGGTGGAACGGCAACATCCGCGAGCTGAAAAATGTGATCGAACGCGTGATTATCTTGATGGAGGAACCTGTGTTAACGCCCAAATTACTGCCTTATGAATTCCATATCAGCGGCCATTCCGATCTGATCGCGCTCGACCTGCACAGTGTGGAAAAACACCACATCTGGAGGATCTTAAATCATACAAAAGGAAATAAATCTGAGGCAGCTCGCATCTTAGGGATCAGCCTTGCAACGCTCTACCGAAAAATAGAGGAATACCAGATCCTGATGAATTGATCAAAATGAGAAACCACTCTTAAAAAATGAGAAACTTAAATAAACCCCCGGTTGATGAAATCGGGGGTTTATTATTATAAAACAATGATAAACAGCAACATACGATTGCAATGGCAAACATGGAATATCCCTTGCAATGAGGGCACAGATCAATGCCAAATATGGTTGATCCATTATTAACAATCCGTATCAGCGCTTCAAAAGGCCATGACCCGGATAAACAAAAATTTAATTTCCATTTAAAATGAAGAAGATTTTCTTTTCAATTCTTTTAGGGGGCGCAATTACTTACGCCCATTCTCAGCCCCTTGCTGCAACAACTTTAAAGGTTGATGCAAAAGCTAAGGACACCTCAAAAACTGCGGTTAAGGATACTGTGAAAACCAAAGCAGAACCTTTTGCCTTTGGCGATTTTACCTGGCTTAACGGTAACGACCGGAGGCATAGCGCCCTGCTGGATTCTAAATATTTTACAGGCCGTGTTTTGCTCGATTTTAACTATACAGCGTCGAACAATAACCCGATTGACCACACTGTGGTGGGTTCAACAGCCTTAGCCCGCGATCATGAATTTGAAATTTCGACCGCCGCATTGGGTGGTGATTTTCATTATGACAATGTACGGGCAAGTATACTTACGCAATTTGGTACACGCGCAACAGTGGTGCCCCGTAATGATCTGAGTGTTACCCGCGGCCAGTTCGATCTTTCTACGGCTTACCGGTATTTGAGTGAAGCGAACGCAGGTTATCATTTTGACGTATTGAATGGCATTAACGTCGACGCAGGCATATTTATGTCGTACATCGGTTTATTCTCGTACTACAACGCCGAAAACTGGGCCTACCAGCCATCATTTACCTCTGATAATACTCCATGGTTTTTTAATGGGATCCGCGTGCAGATCTTCGTTTCAGACAAATTAAAAATCGAGCCTTGGTTGATCAACGGCTGGCAGTCATATGGTATGTTTAACAGCCAGCCCGGCGTTGGCGGCCAGATCTTATGGCGCCCGGTGGAGTGGTTCCAGGCATTAACCAATACCTATTATGGTGCTGACACGCAGGACAAACCCGGCAGAAAACGGTTCCACTCCGATAACAGCATCGAAGTGAGATATTTTAAGGGATCAGATAAAAGCAGCTTCATTAACAGTATGGCATTTTCATTAACCGGCGATATTGGTGACGAAACCGGCGACGGTGTTAATGGTTTTACCGCCGACCCGGTTAAGGGCCCCGCCCAGTATTTTGCCAGCGGCATGTTTTATAACAGGGTAGTTTTTGATAAGGGGCATCTTGGCTGGACCTTTGGCGGCGGCGTGATCAATAACCCCGGACGGTACCTGGTATTGTATCCAACAGGAGCTGCCAATCCAATTCCGGCTATCAATACCGGTGCAGTAGGTACTTCTCCATTTTCCGCAAACCCCGGCGACCAGTTTCATGGGTATGATTACTCGACCACTTTTGATATCATGCCGAATGATTACCTCACCTTCCGTTTGGAAGTGGTGCATCGCCATGCAAGCGTGCCTTATTTTGCTGGCCCTGGCGGTGTAACATCTCCCGATGGTTATAACACCACCCCGGAAACAGCGTCGACGTTTACGCCCGACCTGGTACCTTCGGAAACAAGGTTTATAATGGCCCTCCTGGTTCGCTTTTAAGTTTATGAGTACCGGGCGCCCTGCATTTTCCTATGAAATAACAAACAAATATACCAGGTGATAGGCTCTTCAATTTTGATAAAAGCCTGTTTCAATTTGAGTAAATACAAACGTCATTGATCAGGCTCTGAAAACAAAAAATGTTCGAAATTAAGCCAAATTGGGCGATTCTGATCAGAAAGCAGCGATCTGGCATGTCGATGGCAATAAGCGTTAGAAAATGAAATGATAAGGATATTTTAAAGGTCGGCAATAACTTACTTTTTATTGTTTAAGTAAGTTTAGTTTAACCGTGAAGCCGGGTTTTGCCGCCCGGCTTTATTAAAAAAACAACATATAAACAATCATTTACAGCGCAATAATTAAATACTATATAAAATGAAAAATTCAATAAAAGTGGTTATAACCACAATCATAACATTTATGATACCTGCCTTAAGTTTAGAAGCTCAAAACATTAAGGCCGCCAGCGGGATATACCTGACTGAGCAAGACTATAAAGCGAACAAGCTGAGTTACGCTTTAACCGGCAACGACAAAATGCGTTTGAATGAATTTTTAAACGGAAAAAATGTGACCTTAATTTACCAGGGTAAAAAGGTAGTCCTGCCGAAAAGCGCGACCTATGGATTTAGGTTGGATAATCAGGACTTCAGGTTTTTTAATAACACGTCCTATAAAGTTCTGGATACTGCGGGCTTTGTGCTTTACAGTTATCCACGGTTGACCCAGCAGGGCAAAGGGTATAGGCCGGTTGAGCAATATGCTTACAGCACAAATACATCGGCCGCTGTTTTGGAACTCACAATTGAAAACTTATGGAAAAGTTATCCTGCACAGGAAGGATTCTGTTTCGCGCTGAAGAATTACTTTAGCGATGGCGCCGATCTGGCCGAATACGACGCATTTTCGCATCGGTACAAAATCAAACACGTATACTTTCAGCAGACACAGCACTTAACGGCGCAGGCTAAGTAATAGCATTCTAAAAAGCCTTGCCGGCATCACGCCGGCAAGGCTTTTTTTTGTGCGAAACCCAGCACTATTCATTCGGATAAACATTCGTTTTTATTCTTCCTCTCATCTTAATCGGACGCACTATTATCCCCGCGATTTTGATCTATCCAAATTCAGGGTTGTAAGGCAGACTTGCCTGGCATATTTATAATTTAATTGCCGTAACAAACAGCCCGCTTAATGGTTATCAACTATACAGTTCAATAAATTCATTAAAAAAGCACCTGCATTTATTGGTTTTAACCAATAAAAAATATTTACCTGTTTGATAAAAGCGCCATCCATCCGCGCTACCGACAAGGCTGATACAGGCCAACAAGGAAAAAGTAATCCCTGTTACTAAACATCAAACATCCATGCCTTATCGTAAAGAAGATGATCATGCCTGTTAATAGTTCGAGATAGAACCAGGAATCAAGAGCCAGGAATCAAGACAAAAAAGAAGAATAAATCAGATATACAAAGTAAGTCTCGTCGATTTAAAACCGATTGTTATTCTTCTGCAATTTCTCTTGGCTCCTGACTCTTGATTCTTGACTCTGACCCAACATTTATACTAATTTTTTACGTCATGATCATACTTATTTTCTTCATCGCCCATTGGTTCCTGTCATTGTTTTTTCAAACATTTTTTCAGCACCGTTACGCTTCGCACCGCATGTTTACCACCAGTAAATTTTGGGAACGCATATTTTATTTAATGGCCTACCTGTGCGAGGGGGCATCATTTTTAAATCCGCGCGCTTATGCCATTATGCACCGTGAGCACCATGCCTACAGCGACACGGCAAAGGACCCGCACTCGCCGCATTTTTTTCCGGACATCTATCAAATGATGAAGTATACTGTTAAAACCTTTAGTGATTATATCCAAAAAAGCAGGGATACCGAAGAACGTTTTAAAGGCAATTATCCCGAATGGCCATTGATCGACAGGATGGGTTCATCTTTACTCTCCCGCCTGCTTTTTGGTGTCGCTTATACCTGCTTTTATATTGCTTTTGCCACCCATTGGTGGATGTTTTTGTTGTTACCGATACATTTTATGATGGGCCCCATCCACGGCGCCATAGTGAACTGGTGCGGGCATAAATATGGCTACACCAATTTCGACAATAAGGACAAATCAAAAAACACCACACCCTTTGATTTCCTGCTGCTTGGCGAATTGTTTCAGAACAATCACCACAGGCACCCCAACAGCGCCAATTTTGGCGTAAAATGGTTTGAATTCGACCCGGTTTACCCGGTAATGCGGTTGATGCACTGGATGGGGATAATTAAATTGAGGAAGGTGTATTGAGGAGGTGGTTATTTGAGCTTTGTCAGCCTTTTAGGAATTGACAAAGCTTCAATTTCAGATCGTAGTCAATTCGGATAAATTTAATTGGGCGTTAGCAAACTGCTGGGTCCAAAACCCATGCAATTTACCATAATGATAATTCTTTTCTTTGCCTCTAATTTCCAAAATCTTTTCCCTTGCAGTAGCACTCATTGATTTAATTGCAGCAATTCGGGATTCTGCATCAACTCGAATTAAACATTTTTTAGGTACTTGATGAGCCTTTAATCTTCCATCGCCCCTTCGATCTGAAAATGTAAAATCAGCGTCCTTTTCAGAAATTTTAAACAAATATTTAAGCTGCTGTGTATCTAACACCAAAAAGCCGTTTTGATACGCTTTTTCACCAATTGGTATCTGATGATCTTCTACCAATAACAATATACCTGCATCGCTTAGAAGGCCTGATATTATTCCATCATTTTGAAAGAGCTTAAGCCAATCTTTAGGGTCAATTTCATGAAGCACATTGCACATTATTACCACGTCAAAACTACCCTTGTCATAAATAGAGAGTAGCTCATTAAAGTCATTGAAATACCGCTTATCGCAAGTTCCGTATGCTCTTGTTAAAGCGCTTTCACATTGATCTTTATCAATTTGAAATTTGTCATAGGCGATATAATCAATATTTTCGATTAGTTTTTCGTGATTGCTTTCATCTAAGTCTACAACATTTGAAATTAATCTTCCCTTACCCGCGCCATAATCTAATATCCTCAATTTACCTGTCGTCGTGAGCTTTAATAGATCCTTTCTGATTTGACCTGACTGCGGATCATTTGAGTCGGTTATAACCACTCCAGGCTTAAATAGACTTTCAAATGCATACCTGCTTGTAGCAAATTGTGCTGGCAGTGAAATAAAATCTTGAAGTTTGGCAACCTCATTTTCGTCACCTAACAAACTATGAAGAACTTTTTCAGGGACTTTTCCAGCATGGGTTATCTTACCTTTTTCTACAAACCAAATGAGTGAAGGATCAAAATGAGCTAATAAAGGCACAGAATGTGTTGCAATCCAAATCTGCCCGTTAGGAACACACTCCCGAATTCTTTCAATAGTCTCGATTATTATACAAGGATGCAAATGATTTTCAGGCTCATCAAGGATTAATATCAGATCCTTCAACGCAACTTCTTGGCTGTACACAGCCAAACAAAATTGAAGCAAAATCTTCTGTCCATCAGATAACTTTGATTTGCCTAATGGAAATCCAAATAGTGTTGCCTCATCATCGACGGTTCTTCCGACCGAAGTATTTAAAAAAATTTCTATAATCTTTTCTAATTTTTGATATGCGTCAATTGCTATTTTCTTTTCTTCCCCGGACACCTTTGAATTTTGATGAGTTACATTAAACCAACGATCCTGGATAACCTGTATTTTTGCAAATGTTCCATTTGGTAATTGATCTATACCTACTGCATTTATCGCATCTGCGACACCAACAATCTGGTTCTTAGTGAAAGAGTTCGGATCTATTAGTGAGAGATTTTTTGGAACAAATTGAATAGCAGAATAGGTTTCTTTTATCTCTGACGTTTCGATAGGCGTCCAATTTATTTGAAGCATTATCGTTTCAATATCCTTTCGAGAGTCGTCCATTGACTTTTCCGCAGCTTCTATATTTTTGTTAAACCCTGCAGTATACACCTCACTTGAACTGCTGATTAATTGGACTTTATATTTAGCTACGCGTTCTTCTAATACTTTCAAATTATTTTTTTGTGTTTCTAATCGCTGATATAGTTGTTCGACTTGACTTTTTGTAGGTTTTTGTTTTAATGTATTAAATATCTTTTCTAATATTCGAGTTTTACCCGATCCATTTTTACCCGCAATCAAAATAACATTATTCAACTTATCCATTTTTATAACGTCAAGCCCATCATCGTGTGAAGTCGCTTTCGGTATATTTATTCTGTTTATTTTCATTGCAATAAAGGTAAAGTTTAAATTTAAGGTGGTATCTAAAGATAAGAAAGATTACTAATTATCAAAATAATCTTGATAGTCAAGTTAAAGACGACCACGTATATATCCGCCGCATTTTGCACGGTTGTTCTTCAATACATTTAGCTTATTTATCTCCTAAGGGCTTTGTATAAAACAAGGCTTGAGTCCTTCTCACTTTTTAAACTGTCTCACAAAAAAATCCGCTACAGCGCCGTACACTTTTACCGAATTATCCCAACTCATCCAATGGTGGGTATCATCTACGATCATCAGCGTTTCGTACAGAACACCTTTTTTCTCCAACCGCCTGATCAGGTCGACGCTTTGGTTAAAGGCTACATTGCGGTCATCGTCGCCATGAATAATTAAAACCGGTGATTGCCAGGTATCAATGGACGATACCGGCGAGGACAGCCATGCAGTTTGCAACGCTTTAGCGTAGTCGGGCGCTTTCTCGTATTTACCATCGTAAGCGGAGAGCATGCCCGACGCCCTTACCCAGTCATGAACACCATGAATATCAACACCCGCAGCAAATAGCTTTGAATCGTGCGAAAGCGCCATGGCGGTTAAATATCCGCCATAGGAGCCTCCGTATATGCCAATTTTAGCGCTATCCACAAAGCTTTGCCGCTGCAGCCATTCACCGGCGGCTTTTATATCCTGGTACTCGGCGGCGCCGGCAGGCCCGGCATTCTCCGGCTGGTGAAATTCGTAGCCATAGCCGATTCCCAAACGATAATTAATAGATAACACCACAAAACCTAAACTCGCCAGGTATTGGTTGGATGCATAGGCATTGGCGTAATAATCAAAATAATGCCAGCCCAGCAGCATTTGCCGGGGCGGGCCGCCATGCACAAACAGTATCGCCGGGTGTTTGGCCGCGCCATCAGTCGGTTCAAACAGGTCGGCGTGAATGCTCAAACCGTCAGGCGATTTAAAAATTACCTGTTTTGGCGTAACGTATTTATTTAAGGGGAAATCATTTGGTATCAAATCAATACCAATTAAATTCATTTTGGCGGACGGGTTATTTTTCAGGCTGATCACTGCAGGCAGCGGTGGGCGCTGGGCCGTCGCGCTGATCACCGCCAATGTATTGCCATCGCCGGTTAATACAGGCTGCCATTCGAGGCCTGCGCCCTGGGTAATTACCTGCATATCGGGTTTATCCACGCTTACTTTTGCTGCATGCCTTCTTTCAAGATCCAATGGGTCGTTACCCGTATTCACGCCAAAGGTGAGCGACTTTTTATCTGCGCTCAACACCACATGTTCCACCATAAAATTGCCGGGTGTTAGCAATGTTTCTTTACCGCCCGTTGCCGGGATGGTATACAAATGCTGCCAGCCATCGTGGTACGATAAAAAGACAATCGAATTCCCTGCTGCCCAGTATAAGTTGGTTGGATCCTCTATTTGCGGGTACCCGCCGCGCAAAGTAGCCGGCGCCTTCCACAAAAGGGTTACTTTGTTTGTGGCTATATCCACCGTATAAATGCTCCATGGCGACAATTGATTTTTTAACAGCGAATCCGGCGCGCCACCGCTGCCAGGCATCCGGATAAAAGCGAGCTTAGTGCCGTCAGGCGACCAGCAAGGTGTGGCATCATAAGTAAAAGACGGCGCGATCCATTTTAATGATTTCGCCACATAATTGTAGATCCCGATGATGGAATGGTCGCCCCTATTGGCGACAAATGCCAGGCTTTTTTCGTCCGGCGACCATTGCAGCGAACTTACTTCACCGTGCGTGGTAAACAAATTTTTGGCAGCTGTTAAGCCGTTCAAAGGCGCTACCCAGGCTTGTTTATCTTTTATAAAAGCCACTGCCTGGTTTTTAGCGGAAACAACCGGCGCATCTCCTTCGCACAGGAATTTCACCTTGCCGCCAATAAACGGCACAGTACCCACCTGCACTTTAAAAGGCTGCAACGTCGCCGCGGGGTTTACGGCCACATTATCATCGTAATTGCCGCCGTGATCTCCGCCGCGGACAAATACCACCCATTGGCCATCGTCCGAGATGGAAAGGCTGGTGAGCTCCTGCCCTTCGTCTTTTGAAAAATCGGTGAGCTTTAACGGTTTAAAATCAGGCCCGCTGGCTGCATAAATATTTCGTTTGCCTTCTACTTCCAATACCCAGGCTATTTTTGAACCGTGAGCGGATGCACAAAGGCTTTTTGTAAACGGATAATGTTTAAAGGCTTTAAACGGGATGGTTTGTGCCAGCAGATGTAATGGCAACAAAAACAGCAGGAGTAGTTTTTTCATGAATGGCGAGATCAGGTTGACAGTAGCTATTGGTACCAAACTTACTAAATTTTGGTTATTGGAGGTTATTGGTTATCAAAAATATTATCGCCGTTTTAACTCCCCTCTTGAGAGGGGGCGCGTTGGGCAAGCGCGGTTGCGGGGGTGTGTTTGCCAGCATGCTCGTTAACACACCCCTCCACCCCTCTCAAGAGGGGAATCGCACGGGCCGGGCTTCAAAAGCTGATTCCGTTCATCATTTTGTTTTCTGGAAAGCTCTACAATAACTAAGTCACCGTTGCTCATTTCATCGTTCCCCAACAAATTTTACCCTCCAATTACCAATCCTTTTATATATTGCCTAATTATCTTTAAAGTATGCACGGAAGCGGTTTTTTTACAGTTTTTTTGATCATCGCTGCGGTGAGCCTGTTGTTGGACTGGTATGTTTTTGCTGGGTTAAGAACGCTTACTTATTACTGGGAGTCGGTTAAACTAAAACACCTGGTAACTTTTGGATACCTGTTTATTGCCATGGGTGTTGCTATAACTTTGCTATTTGATTTCGGCAGCTTCCGCACCGCAAAGGGAATGACACCGCTTCACGAGTGGTTGCTCAGCATTTTTCTGACTCTGCTATTTACTAAGCTATTTTTTGTGCTGATCTTGTTTTTTGGGGATTTGTGGCGCTTTTTTTATGGTATCGTCAATTACTTTGTGAAGCCAAAAAGCCGTGCGCCGGCGCCGTTTTTCCCGGCCAGGCGCAAGTTTATCAGCCAGGTAGCTATTGTTGTAGCTGCTGTGCCATTTACAAGCTTTTTTTATGCGATGTTAAAGGGGAAGTACAATTTTAAGCTGCATAAAGAAACCTTATACTTTAACGATCTGCCTGAGGCGTTTGATGGTTTCACCATTACGCAGATCTCCGATGTTCATTCAGGTAGTTTTGACAATACCGCAGCAGTACAGCGCGGTATCGATATGGCAAAAGCGCAAAAAAGCGACCTTTTTGTGTTTACCGGCGACCTGGTGAACGACGCCGCCTGGGAGATAAAACCTTATATGGACCATTTCAGCCAGTTGCGGGCGCCTTACGGGCAATTCTCTATCCTGGGCAATCATGATTATGGCGATTACATAAATTGGAACAGTGATGCCGAAAAAGCAGCCAATCTTGAAGAACTAAAAAGACATCACAAAGAACTTGGATACCGCCTGTTGCTGGATGAAAACGTGGAGATAGAAAAGGATGGCCAAAAACTATCCCTCATCGGCGTGCAAAACTGGGGGCGCAGTTTCATCAAACTCGGCGATCTGGATAAAGCATTAAAGGGAGTCGATAAGGATGCTTTCAAGATCCTCCTGTCCCACGACCCTACGCATTGGGAAGAAAAAGTGCGTTATCATCCCACAACCATCCATTTAACCCTGAGCGGCCACACCCATGGCGCCCAATTCGGCGTTGAAACCTCGCATTTAAAATGGAGCCCTGTACAATATGTTTACCTGGATTGGGCCGGGCTGATCAATGAGAAAAACCGCTACCTGTATGTGAACCGGGGCTTTGGCTTTTTGGCGTTCTCGGGGAGGCTGGGGATCTGGCCGGAGGTGACGGTGATTACGTTGAAGAAGTCGGGCCGTCCGAAAGACGGAAAGTCTGAAAGCGTATAGTGAGGTCAAAAAGTGCTCTCAACCAAACAAACCTCTCTTGCAGATTCCGAATTAAAAACTGGCACGGTTTAGGCTTATCTATAAGTAAATCATCCGCCATGCCAACATCAACCCGAAAGAAAATAGGCCAACGCCCCGAAAAAGAACAAGTTAGCGTATCAGAAACTCTGCATGATACCTGGCAGATAATGAAACCACTTGTCCACTTTTCTATAAAAGCTATTAAGGTTTTAGCATATACGCTAATTTTTATTGTAAAACATATTCCGAAACCTGAAGAACATCAGCCTAAATCGAAAGATAATAAAGTGATCAAAATTTGACGAAGTCAATAATCGTCTGACCGTTGACGTGTTGCGTTTAAAAATTCCGAAATTGAAAAATATATAGCGTTGATTTAAAATAACAACGGTTCCATTTAAAAAGCAGTTCCCGGAAACGAGATTTGCCTTATATTTATCAATGCGTACAATTCTTCTATCCCTCATCATTTTTATCGCTGCGGCTCAAAATAGCTGGGCGCAGGCCGACAGCGCAGCAAAAGCTGACCAGATCATCAAACTTGAACAACTACTGGCCGATGCCTTACCCGGCGATCCGGTTACGTGGGACAAATACACTGATGCGCAGTTTCACATGGTAGATGAGGATGGTAACAATTCTACAAAAAAGGAATTCCTCGCGGGTTTTAACCCGTTTCCGAAAGGCGTGTCAGGGAAAGTGCTGGTTACAAAGCCGGTATTGTCCTTCCATGATAATTTTGCTGTGATACAATATGTTGCCGATGAACACGAGGTATTTTTCGGTCAAAACCTGCACACCAGTTATGGCACAATGGACACCTGGTATAAAACAAACGCCGGCTGGGTATTGCTGGCGATGGAAGATTTTGAGATCCCGGCATGGCCGCCCGCTATTAAGCTGGATCCGAAAATATTGCAGCAATATACCGGCAGCTATAAATTGAACGATGAGCACATTGCTTCCGTTACATTGAAAAATGATACCCTGTTTATCCAAAAAACCAACCATAAACCCGAAGCGCTATTTGCCGAAACCAGCAACGTGTTTTTTCACAAAAGCGAGGCCCGCGGACGAAAACTTTTCGTTAAAGACGACACCGGCCGTATGCTGCTATTGGAGCGGCGAAATGGCCAGGATGTGGTATGGAGGAAGTCTGAAAGTCCGGAAAGTCGGGAAGTCCGAAAGTAAGACTTTGCTTAAGGATTATTCCTCTTTAAAGAAAAACAGACGAATAGTCTTTCGGACTTTACTGACTTTCCGGCCTCTCCGACTTTCCTCATTTGTCGAATTAAATTCATTTTTTAAAATACCATACTGAATATAGTTCTTAAATCGCATATATTTACAGTATGATTAACGAAACAGACATCATACTGGACAAAACCGACCTGCACATTTTAAACCTGATGCAGGAGAACGCACGTATCAGCAATGCCGACATGGCACGTGAGCTTGGGATGGCGCCATCGGGTGTTTTGGAGCGCGTGAAAAAGCTGGAGCAAAAGGGTGTCATCCGTCAATATACCGCCCGCATAAATCCCGATGCATTACAGCAAAAAATGCTGGCTTTTATCTTCATGAAAGCGGGCGATGGACCCGGGTGTAACGATACCGCCCGCGAATTGGCCAAAATACCCGAAGTACAGGAAGTGCACCACATTGCCGGCGACGACTGCTACCTGGTAAAAGTACGCACTTACGATTCGGCCGCGCTGATGAACCTGATGCGCAGCAAATTTAGTAAGATCCCCAATCTACTAAGTACCCGCACCACCATCGTGCTGGAAACGGTAAAAGAACAACAACAATTGGTAATACCCGAAAAATAAACCCGCTATGCCTTCAACCGCTACCAAAACAGTTTCCCCTTTATGGGTGATCATCGCCTTCGCAACAATCTACCTGGTGTGGGGTTCCACGTATTTTTTTATCCGCACAGCCATGGAAGGCGGCATTCCGCCCTTTATGCTTGGCGCTATCCGTTTTACTATTGCAGGGCTGCTGATGCTGGGTTGGTGCGCGATCAAAAAAGAGAAATTGTTTATTGCCGGGGACGTAATAACGGCTTCGATAACCGGCATTATGTTGTTATTTGTAGCTATTGGTATCGTGATCTGGTCGGAAAAGACCATGCCCAGCGCCGTGGTGGCCATTTTGGTATCCTCCGCGCCGATATGGTTTGTGGTGCTGGATAAACCGCATTGGGCCACAAATTTTAGCAGCAAAGCCACCATTGTCGGGCTGATCGTTGGATTTGCCGGGGTGATTCTGTTGTTCAGCGATCAGATCAGCGGTATTTTTAAAAGCGCAGGCGCACAATCGAAACTTCCCTGGATGTTATTGCTCGTTTTCGGTACCATTTCATGGTCGGCTGGTTCGTTATATTCGAAAAGTAAGTCCTCAGTAAGTTCAGCTTCGGTCAACACAGCCTGGCAAATGCTGGCAGCTGGCATAGTTTATATACCAGTAAGTTTTTTACGTGGCGAATATAAAGGGTTAAAGTTAGAGGCCATCCATGCCAGCGGCTGGCTGGCGGTGATATACCTGATCGTTTTTGGTTCGATAGCTGGTTTTAGCGCCTACGTTTGGCTGCTGCAGGTACGCACGGCAACACAAGTGAGTACCTATGCTTACATTAACCCGGTAATAGCGGTAATTTTGGGTGTAGTCTTCGCCGGGGAGCATATTTCTTTCACCCAAATCGGCGGGCTCGGGATAATACTGCTGAGTGTGCTGTTAATTAATCTTTCGAAATACAAAAAGGGTGTTATTAAAGTTGAAAAGGTTGCGGTGGTTGAAAATGGTTGAAAATTTCAACTATTACGACTTTTTAAACTTTTACAACCAAACCTCAATCCATCCTTTTAGGTAAGTTCCTCACAGGTGTTTCCCAACGACCGTATTCGTAAAAATGCTCAATGCTGACGGTTATCTTGCTGCCTTTAGGGTATTTACCTTTTGAATGGTTGGTTACCCTCAAATAAACCTTATCACGCTCAATAATCAGTTCTTCATAAAAGCCTTTAAATAAAACTTGTTTAACGGTCCATTTGCTACCGAAGCCCTTGGTGATTTTTACATGTTCGGCGTAAATTACAACTGTTCCCCGTGTAGTTTTAACCCCCACTTTTTTTGCGTCTTCCAGGTTTAACTGGCTGCAACTGGCTAATATTTGGGCGGTGTATAACAGCTTGGGTGAGTTATAAAGCTCTTCGGGGCTGCCGTTCTCTACGATCTCGCCTTCCTTCAACACGATCAATTCATCGGCCATAGACAGTATTTCGGCAGGATCGTGGGACACAAGTACTACGGTTACCCCCCACTCTTTTACAATATAACGGATATCGTGCTGCAGGCCTTCGCGGTAAGTGGCGTCCACCTGGTTAAAGGGCTCATCCAGTAAAAGCACCTCCGGTTTGCTGATCAGCGCTTTAGCAATGGTAACGCGTTGTTTTTCGCCCCCGCTGAGTTTACCGAATGCCTGGTCTTTCAGGGGCAAAATATCCAGCATATTAAGCGAATCGGTAATCTTTTTGTGTTCAGTGTCCAGGCCAAACTCCGAATTTCGCAAGCCCGATCGCACGCTGTTCCATACGGTTGCGTTTAGGTCCATATCCTGGTTGTTTTGGGTCACCAGGCGCATAGCCTCATGGGCAGGCTGCAGCTTTTCTTCGCGCCGCAATACGCGTTCTTCCTTAAAAAAAACTTCTCCCGAATCCGGCTGAATCAGGCCATATAGCAAATTGAGCAGGGTGGTTTTTCCGCTTCCGCTTTCGCCCACAATTGCCGTTACTTTACCTTTCGGAATAAATATGGTTACGTTGTTTACACCCGAAGACTTATCGCCAAAATAATTTTTGGTTACCGATATCGTCTCAAGGATCATTTCATTGCGCATACTGCTGTATTTTTACCTAACAAATATTCTTTTTTTGTAATAGATATATTTCCAAACTTAAACTATAAATATTTCTCCTAAAAAAAGATTTGCGCTTTTATTGCATTTATTTTAATAAACCATTTTTTTATGCGCTTGTTATAATTTATTTATCTTAGGCGAGATAAACTTAAACTCAAAAAATTTATGGCAGAGCATAAAACATGGCACGATTCGCACAAAGCATCGTTAGGATTTGGACAACGGCTGGCCGACCAGGTGGCAAATGGAATGGGCTCCTGGCGGTTCATTATTATTCAAACACTTATCGTAATGTTATGGATGGTATTGAATGTGATAGCATTTATACAGCATTGGGACCCATATCCTTATATTCTGCTTAACCTGTTGTTTTCTACCCAGGCCGCTTATGCCGCCCCTATTATCATGATGGCGCAAAACAGGCAAAGCGAGCGCGACCGTGCGCAGGCCGATGCCGACTACAAAACAAACTGCGAAGCAAAAAAGGAAATTGAAGAATTATTACAAAAGCTTAATTCAATAGAAATAGATAAACTGGATAAAATTTTAGCCCTGCTGGAGAAAGCAGACAAGAAATAGTTGTAAAGAATCAAGAGACAAGAGTCAGGAACCAAGACAGAGGAAGTAAGCCCCCTCTCACCCCTTGGTCCTGACTCTTGCTATTTAACGCGCTAATTTTTCCAATTTAACGCTATTTAACTTTCGTCAATTAAAACAAATATTTGCTTTTTGCTACCTTTGCGGCCGATGACAAAAATTGAAGAGGCCATTGTACACGAAGTGGAGGACGAAATAAAGCCCAAAACGCCGAAGCAAAAGTTTTGGAATGTTGTTAAAACCATTCTGAAAATTGCGGTAACTGCCGCGTTGCTGTATTGGGTTTTTAGCAAAGTTGACATCAACAAAGTAAAATTCAGGTTGTTACATGCCGATTATTGGTGGATGTTAGCGGCACTTGTATGCGTGTTTTTATCCATGGTTGTTTCTTCGTGGCGGTTATTAAGCTTTTTCAAGTCGATCGGGTTAAACCTTAACCCGAAATATAATTTAAGGCTTTATTTTCTCGGCTTGTTCTATAACTTCCTGTTGCCGGGCGGCATTGGCGGCGACGGTTACAAAATGTACCTCATCAACAAAACTTATAAAACGCCGCTTAAAAAATTATTTTGGGCGGTAATGTTCGATCGTTTAAGCGGATTGTGGGCCATCGGCCTGCTCACGGTTGCACTAATCTTTCTGATCCCGCAAATTGACATACATATCGCTATTCCATTGGGGATATTCGCAGTTGGATCGGCCATTTACTATTTCGTAGCTTACCGGTTTTTTAACGATTATACCAAACATTTTTTTGCCGCACACGCTAAAGCGCTATTGTTGCAGTCGTTACAATTATTGTCGGTGGTTTGTGTGATTTTAGGTCAGCCCGATTTTCATCAGCCTGGCTTTCACGGTAAGTTTTCTCCTTATTTACTATCGTTCCTTATTTCGGCGCTTTCATCCGTTATCCCGATCTCTGTTGGCGGTGCTGGCTTCCGGGAGGCGATATTTATGAAACTTTCTACGGTATTTTCCATGAACTCGAGCCTGGCGGTGTTTATCGCCTCCTCATTTTATTTATTATGCCTCGTTGTGGCCCTATTGGGTATTTATTATGTGATACGCCCAAGCAGGTTACGTGGCGGATTAGCGCCAGGAGAAGAATTGAACGGTTGATGATCTTGATTAAGTGAATAGTTTTGAAAAAATTATTCACTTAATATTTCAACTACTCACCCAATCAACTTAATCAATCCATCAACAATCCACTCACCAATTAAATTACTAAATTTGCTTTTTCTGATAAACCAGTAACTGACAAATGGCCCATTTTAATGATTTCGGCAACCCACAGGTTGCTGCATTGCCCGCGCATTTAAAACAATTTATAGTCGACCAGCATTATGAGCACTATACTCCGGTGGATCATGCGGTATGGCGTTATGTGATGCGCCAAAACTACAGCTACCTGAAGGATGTAGCTTATTACCCCTACATCCCCGGCCTTGAGAAGGCCGGTTTAACGATAGAAAAAATACCCAGCCTTCAGGAAATGAACGACGCGCTTGCTAAAATTGGCTGGGGCGCTGTTACAGTTGACGGCTTTATACCACCGGCTGCTTTTATGGAATACCAGGCCTACCGTGTTTTGGTAATTGCGGCCGATATACGCCAGCTGAACCACATTGAATATACCCCTGCACCGGATATCATCCACGAATCGGCCGGGCACGCTCCTATCATCGCCGATAAGGATTACCACGAATACCTGAGTTATTTTGGTTCGATAGGCGCAAAAGCGATGTTTTCGGCGCAGGATTTCGAATTGTACGAGGCCATCAGGGCATTGTCCATCCTTAAAGAAATGCCGCAGGCCATTGAAGATGACATCAAAGCAGCCGAAGAACTGCTGGCACAGCGGCAGGAAAACATGGGTGAACCATCCGAAATGGCGCTGCTAAGCCGACTGCATTGGTGGACAGTTGAATATGGATTGATAGGCACGCTGGAAAACCCTAAAATTTATGGGGCCGGATTGCTCTCATCCATCGGCGAAAGCGTAAGCTGCATGAAAAGTGATATCAAAAAGTTACCATATAACATTGATACGATAAATTACACGTACGACATTACCAAAACGCAGCCGCAATTGTTTGTGACCCCTACCTTCCAAAACCTGATAGACGTGTTGGAAACATTTGCCAATACCATGGCTTTCAGGCGAGGTGGCGCCTACGGATTACGTAAAGCCATCGAAAGTAAAAACACCTGTACCGCGGTTTATAGCTCGGGGCTGCAATTAACTGGCACGTTTACCGATTTTACAAGCGACAAGGATGGCAATCCTGTTTATATCCGCACAACGGGTCCATCAGCGCTGGCAGTAAACAATAAGCAACTGAGCGGACATGGCAGGGATTATCATAAAGATGGTTTCAGCTCGCCGGCCGGGAAGCTAAAGGACTACGCGATGCCCGTGGAAAATCTTAATAACAGCGATCTAAATTATTTCGGTATCGAAGAAGGAAAGGCAGTTGTTTTAGAATTTGAAAGCGGAATAACTATAAGCGGGATGGTTAAATCCATCCATTCATCTAACGGAAAAACACAACTGATCACTTTTACTGATTGCACGGTTAAAGATAAGGTCGGAAATCTGCTTTTCGACCCATCGTGGGGCGTGTATGATATGGCCGTTGGCGAACAAATTATTTCAGTTTTTTGTGGTGCAGCCGATAAGGATGCATTTGAGGACATCGCTTATAAATCAACGACAGGCACTTATCATGCTGACTATGACGGGCGGACAATTGAATTGCACCATTTATATCAGCAGGTACGCAACCGCAGGCACAATGGCGGCGATTTAGGCTTTTTGGGCAATGTGTGGCTACGGCTGCAGAAAGAACATCACGACGACTGGCTGTGCCCGCTGGAAATACTCGAAATACTTGAGCACGAAGAAGTTGAAGCTGACGTGGCAAAAGAGATCCGGGTATTTTTGGAACAAAAAGCGGCCGATGAACCCGAATATAAAAAGCTGATAAGTGATGGCTTTTATTTAATAAAACACCCGGTTGAGCAAAAATTGGTGGTTTAAGGATTTGTTTGTAACTTGGTATTATGACAACTTTAAGAATCACAGTTGAAGACGAAAACGCCGGAATGCTTAAAAAGTTACTCCAGGAGGTTTCGTTTGTAAAAAGTGTTGAAGAAGAGAACCCCACAATTGAAAAAGACATCAGCATAGAAGAGACATCGGCGGAGAGAATAAAAAAAATATTGGATGAAGCAAAAGGGAAAAACCTATTTAAAGATATCGAAGATCCCGTGGAATGGCAGCGCGAAATAAGAAAGGAATGGGATCGTGATCTTTGATACCAACGTTCTTATTTATCTTTCAAAGTATGCGCTAGAACCTGAACGAATATTAAATCAAGCCAGTGCCATCTCAATTATAACCAAAATTGAAGTTTTAGGATTTAAATTTCAAAATAATGATGAGCATCAATTGCTTCTATCTATCTGCCGCGAATTAAATGTTATTTCATTAACAGATCTGATTGCAGAGGAAACCATAAATCTCCGTCAAAATAATAGAATTCAATTGCCTGACGCTATTATTTATGCCACCGCGTTGGTAGAGAACGTTCCTTTATTAACTAACAACATCAAAGATTTTAAAGCGATAGACAGGGATGTCGAATTAATAAATCCATTTGATCTATGAACATCATTATAACAGGCGCCAGCAGCGGTGTTGGTTTCGAAGCCGCGCTGGAGCTGATCTTATCCGGAAAACATAAAGTAATAGCCCTTGCACGTTCGCAGGACAAGTTGGAACGTTTGCTCGAAATTGCACACGGCCTAAACCCTGATGCCGAAATATATGCATTAGCTTTTGATATTGTACATGACGATTACCTCGACTTGCAAAGTTTCATCAAAAACAATTTGGATAACCGGGTGGATGTGCTCATCAATAACGCGGGGGTTCTGATCAATAAACCATTTAATGAAATGCAGGAAATGGATTTTATCGAAATGCTGCAGAGTAATTTTATTGGCCACGTAAGAATGATACAGGGCATTGTCGGCTTAATGCCCGAAGAATCGCACATCGTAAATATCGGCAGTATGGGCGCTTACCAGGGCAGCTCAAAATTCCCGGGACTATCGGCCTACTCGGCCAGCAAAGCGGCCTTGCATACACTTACAGAATGCCTTGCAGTTGAATTAGTAGAGCAGGGAGTAAAAGTCAATTGCCTCGCCCTTGGTTCGGCGCAAACAGAAATGCTCGAAAAAGCCTTTCCGGGTTATCAATCGCCCGTGATGGCTTTCGAAATGGGCAAGTACATTGCTGATTTCGCTATAACGGGGCACCGCTTTTATAATGGCAAAGTGTTGCCCGTCGCCGGAAACACGCCCTGAAAATAATTCTTTCTGTATTGCAAACAATTTGTCTTAAATTTATCTATATATATGACATAGAACTGACTTGCCGATACGATCATGGATTCCAGGATTGCCTTTTTATTCGATAGATCAACAGATTTTTTTTGTGTATTAGATAGGCACGGCATCATTAAACATACCAATGCGGCCCTCAGAAAAACATTGGGGTACTCGGAAGCGGAATTGCACGACGTTAAAATAAATACATTGACGCATCCCGCTGACGTTAGAAGACGGGAAGAACTGACCAATGTTTTACTGCGAAAAAAAGAAATCGCCGGCTATGAGAGCCGTATTAAAGGGATCGACGGTCGCTTCTATAATATTAAATGGACAATATTTTTGAATCCGGAAGACGAATTGATCTACGCCTCGGGTATTAATTTAACCAATAAATTAAACGGCACAGATCAGCATAACCTTAACGATAATATTGAGCACATATTGCAAAGTTTTAGCGAGGGGTTTTTTATTGTAAACAATAAATGGCAAATCACCGCCTATAATCCTGCCTTCCTGGCCATCACGGGGCTAAATAATAAACAGCTTAAAAACCTCAGCCTGAAAAAACTGCACAGCCTTGGGATACCCGATGAATTAATTGACAAGTTCGAAGCTGCTTTTAAAGGGAACACTACCGATCAGGCGCAATATTTTAACGCCCATTTTAAAAGATGGCTCCGGGTAAATATTTATCCTTACAAAGATGAGGTGATGATCTTTATAAGAGACATACACTCGGTAAAGATCCAGCAATTGGTTTTGGCGCTCGAAAAAAACATACTGGAACTGAATGCCTCGGCGTCCCATTCGTTATCGCAAACGATCAATGAACTATTAAAAGGCATCGAGGAAATATTTCCCGATATGATCTGCTCGGTGCTTGAGGTTGATGAGGCACAGGAAAGGGTGTACCACCTGGCCGCCCCAAGATTGGCAAAAGCATACTGCGACATTATAAACGGTTCGGCTATTGGGCCAAAGGCGGGCTCGTGCGGCACATCAGTGTATCACCGCACACAGGTTATTGTAACCAATATCGAAACAGACCCATTGTGGGAGAATTATAGATCGCTCATTCGCCCGTATGGCCTGAAGGCTTGCTGGTCTACGCCGGTGATCAGTTCGCGTGGCGCCCAGGTATTGGCCACGTTCGCGGTATATTATACCACCGCCAGGGAACCAAAAAGCGATGAACTGCACATGATAGAACGCACGACAAATATTCTGCGCGTTTTAATGGAAAATAAACGGAACCAGGATAGTATTAAGGAACAAAATAAACGGCTTCAGGAGATAGCGTCGGTGAGTTCGCACGAGATCAGGCGGCCGGTAGCTACAATTTTAGGTTTGGTGAACCTGTTTGATAAAAAAAATATGGATAACCCCATGAATAAGGAGATTATCGGCCATATTGATAGTACCGCCCAGGAATTAGACAGCGTTATTCATAGTATAGTTGAAATGACCATTCATTTGAAGGAGGAGTTGTGAGTGAAGTTGATTAGCTTTATTGAGTTGGATTGAGTTGATTAAGTTGGGAATGTATTGCTACCTGATTTTTCGGTCAGCAGTTTATAAAGCCGGGCTATTATTTTTTTAGGAACAAAAATACTATGGCTAAGGTCGCCGCAACTTGCCCTACCCAAAAAACAAACATCCACTTCATTATGTCACCCATTCTATTGCTTAAGTCCAGATAAACCTTTGCATTTTCATCTTTGACATTAGAAATATCGTCCTTCGTAGCCAATGTTTTGATCGTTGCTTCCACGGAGCGTTCAGTTTTGTTATCGATGTATTTAAACATCGCCTCGGTAGTGTCGCTACCTAATTTCTTGGTCAGCAGTCTGCAAAGCTGGCGGTTATTTTTTTACAAGCAACGACATCATAGCTAATGTTGCCCCAATATTGCCAACCCAAAAAATAAACATCCATTTTATAGTTTCGGTTTTGTTATCGCCCATTTCCTTACGGACGTTTGCGATATCATCCTTCGTAGCCAATGTTTTGATCGTTGCTTCCACGGAGCGTTCAGTTTTGTTGTCGATATATTTAAACATTGCCTCGGTCGTATCGCTGCCCAATTTCTCGGTTAGCAGTTTATAAAGCCGGGCTGCTATTTTTTCAGAAACAAAAATACTATGGCTAAGGTCGCCCCAACTTGCCCGATCCAAAAGACGAACATCCACTTCATTATGTCGCCCATTCTATTGCTTAAGTCCAGATTAACTTTTGCAATTTCATCTTTGACATTAGAAATATCATCCTTCGTAGCCAATGTTTTGATGGTTGCTTCCACGGAACGCTCAGTTTTATTATCGATATATTTAAACATAGCCTCGGTGGTATCGCTGCCTAATTTTTCGGTTAGCAGTTTGTAAAGCCGGGCGGTTTCTTTTGCTTCTAAGTACATAACAAATATAATGATTTGAGTTTAATTTTTAATTATTTTGGTTGATTAAGTTGACCATGGTTAGATTGATTAGCTACACGGGGAAAAGACTTACGAAATTCTTAAAATTTCGTAAGTCTGATTTTTTACAGCTTTATCCAACCTGATCAACCAATTTCTAATTACGTCCCCCAACCTTTATAAATTCGTTCACCACTACTTCGCACATGTAGCGTTTATTGCCGTCCTTATCAATATAGTTGCGGTTGGTTAGCTTGCCTTCAATGGCTACCTGGTCACCTTTTTTAAGATCTTCCTCGGCGAAGTTGGCCAGGTTGTTCCATAAAACTAAATTGTGCCATTGCGTTTCGGTTACTTTTTCGCCCTTGTCGTTTTTGTAGCTCTCGCTGGTGGCTAATGATAAACGGGCCAGTTTTTTGTTGTTGTCAAAACTTTTAATTTCGGGATCCATACCCAGGTTACCTACCAGGCGTACGCTGTTTCTTAATGAGTTCATGCTTTTAAAATTTAATGTCTTGTTTTTTAATTGACGATACAAAGGTGTACTGGGTAGCTTGCCTTAACCGGTTAATAGTCGTTTATAGTCGACAGTTTCCGTTTGTAAGCGTTTGCAAACGGATAATATTTTATTTACCTTTATCAGATGAATGAAGAAAGGACCTGCCTTGATTGCGGCGAACCTCTGCACGGGCGGGCCGACAAAAAATTCTGTAACGACCTGTGCCGTAATAACTACAATAACCAGCTCAACAGCAGTAGCTACAACCTGGTGCGCAATATCAACAATATCCTGAAGCGTAACCGGCGGATATTGGAAGAATTAAACCCGGGCGGTAAAACCAAAACAACCCGCAAAAAACTCGTTTCAAAAGGATTTGATTTTGAATACCATACCCGCAGTTATCAAACCCAAAACGGCAAAACCTATCATTTTTGTTATGAATATGGTTACCTGCCGCTGGAGGGCGAAGAATTTTTATTAGTTAAGAGAGAAGGAGAATGATGTTGAATTTCGGATATTCGATTTCGGATTTAAGAATTAATAATTTTCAAAGGCATGTTATCACAAAACTAAAATTGTTGAATAACTGACGATCTTTAATACATCCTCTCCCACATAAACCAAATCCGAAATCGTAAATCCGAAATCCGAAATTCAAACTATCTTTGCACCCAATGATCATACAACAATTTTACGATAAGGGTTTAGCACATGCTTCCTATGCAATAATCAGGACCGGGAAAATGATCGTGATCGATCCGGCCCGCGACCCACAGCCTTATTATGATTTTGCCGCCCAGCATGATGCTGATATAGTGGGAGTGATTGAAACACACCCGCATGCTGATTTCGTGAGCTCGCACCTGGAGATCCACCAAACTACCGGTGCGGTGATCTATTCGAGTAAATTAACGGGTGCGGAATATCCGCACGAAAGCTTTGACGACGGTGATGTTATCAAACTTAATGATATAAAGCTGAAGGCGATCAACACACCCGGGCATTCGCCTGATTCGATCTGCATTCTTGTTGAGGACGAAGAGGGTAAAGAACAAGCCATATTCACCGGCGATACTTTGTTCGTGGGCGACGTAGGACGGCCAGACCTGCGCGAAAACGTAGGCAACATCACGGCAAAAAAAGAAGAGCTGGCCCGTGCGATGTATCATTCGACCCGCGAAAAACTGATGAAATTGCCGCATAGCGTGAAGGTATATCCGGCACACGGCCCCGGCTCGCTTTGCGGAAAAAATATGAGCCCCGACCTGGAAAGTACTATAGGCCGTGAGTTGCGCGAAAATTATGCATTGCAACTGATGGCCGAGCCTGAATTTGTAAAAGCGATAACAGCTGACCAGCCATTTATACCAAAATACTTTGGCAGCGACGTGGAACTAAATAAAAAAGGAGCGCCAGGTTTTTCTGCCAGCATTGACCACATTTTACGGTCAAAAGGCAATGTATTACTTGAGAAAGACGCAGCGGTTATAGATACACGATCGAATGACGAATTCAAAAAAGGGCATGAGAAGGGAGCCATTAACCTGCAAAATGGCGGAAAGTTTGAAACCTGGCTAGGCTCGATCGTAGGCCCGAACGAACGTTTTTACCTCGTTGCCACTACCGAAGAAGAGTTGGAAAAAGTGATCGCAAAAGCTGCAAAGATCGGTTATGAGCGAAACCTGGCTGCTGGTATTTGGGGACCTCAATACGCCGAATTGCCGGAACGCAACTTCAACCTTCCCCGTTTCGCAACAAACCCAAAAAGATACACCGTTGTTGACGTACGCAACCCGAACGAAACAGAAGGTGGTTTGATGTTCGATGGCGCAATCGTAATCCCCCTGCCGGAGTTACGGGAACGCGTTGGCGAAATACCTGAAGATAAACCCATTGTTGTACATTGTGCTGCGGGATACCGTTCGGCAGCGGCCGCCAGCATCATAGCGAACAAAATACTGGCCGTTCCTGTTTTGGACCTCAGCGAAGCGGTGCTGGAACTGGGTAATCAAAAAGCTGAGCATTGATGGGGTTATTTGCTTAAAATGCTTGAAATTGTAAAAACGGCCGATGGTTCCAATACCATCTATAATGCTGAGGTTGGAGAGAACTATCACTCCAAACATGGGGCGCTGCAGGAAAGCAGGCACGTTTTTGTTAATTCAGGACTGGAGTATTTTTTGGAAAGAAATAACACCAAAAAGGGGGTCTCTATTTTAGAAGTCGGCTTCGGAACGGGCCTGAACTTTTTATTAAGCGCGGATTTTTGCGCCGAAAAAAATATCGGACTAAATTACACCGGCATTGAAGCTTATCCTTTAACCAACGAAATGATTGGCCAAACTGGGTATGATCAATATCTATCGCCCGCTACATGGGAAAATTTTATTGAAAAATATCCGGATAGCCTAAGATCTGAAATAGCTATAACCCCCAACTGCACACTGCAAATTGCTCCCTGCAAACTATCAGATTTCCGCTCAGGCAAACAATTCGATATCATTTATTTTGATGCGTTTGCGGCGGCCTACCAGCCGGAAATGTGGGATGAAAAAGCCATCGCCCATACCATTCAGTTTTTAAAACCGGGTGGCGTATTTGTTACTTATGCTATTACCGGCAATCTGAAACGCGCCGTGAAAGCCCTGGGCTGCAAAGTGGAAAAAGCACCGGGAGCGCCGGGTAAACGAGAAATGTTGCGGGCCACAAAGATTTTATAAGAAATTAAACCCCACATTAAATTTTACCGTAAAGCCATTGTTTAAAGGCAACTCCCTGACAGCTGAATCGTTGAGAATAGCCGTGCTGTGCGTTACGTAAAAAATGGGACCGGCACAAAGCGAAAAGGACAACCGGGAACCAACAGGCGCAAAATTCAACGATGGGCCAACTAATACTTTAGCGCCGCCTTCGGCTTCATCAGTCTCCCATAAGCCTTCCAAATCCTGGCCAACGGCTTCAACGCCGCCAAATAACTGGCCGCTGATCCTTCGGGAAACGCCAAGGCTTGTGATCAAATCAAATGAATCTCTATCTGTTGCAAAAGCCTTTTCGATCCTGGCGTTAGCTGCCGCTTTCCAGGAAAAGGTTTCGTATGCTGCATTAAACCGACTTAAGGCTACCACATCATTGCTAAACTCCCTGATGATGCCCAGGCTTGTGCCAAACCTGAAACCAGTGGAATTTTTCCCGCCAATAAAATCCCGGAATACTTCAGCCTGCTGGTATGTAGCCGTATTGCCGCTGCTGCCAAAACCAACACCCATTGCCGCCATTATGGTGAACTGATCGCCCAAATAACCTTTAACCGCTACGTTTTGGCTAACCCCATCGAACCCAAGGGGCGTAACGGTATATTGCCCATAACCACCTGAATAATTAAGGCTCCAGTATCTTGCAGCCGGGTTAAGCGCATTGATGGTGTATAAAAACGGCTGCGGCTGAGTTAATGATCCGCCGGCTGAGCCCTCGCTGTAGGTTTGTGCTTTGACAATAATGTTCGCCATGAATAACAAAAGCAGTATGAGGTAGGTTTTTCGTGCCATAGGTAATAAGTTAGATTCAAATGAAACAAATTAAAGTCAATTCAACATTAAGAATAGGGTATGTTTTTATTAAAAATATTGTCGGGGCATCATTTCTTCAAATAAGCATTCGGTACATTTGGCTGTATATAATCAATTCCAAAAGCGTGTTTAACCAGCAGCGATACCACTTCGGCTACTGTTTCCTGTTTGCGGTGCATTTGCGGCAACAGGCCCATTTTGGCGTAGCTTAAAGGGTTCACAGCGGGAATAAATGTTTTCCATTGCCTGCGCCA
>Ga0206909_1043_pt1 | contig 28092 bp, 26 predicted proteins | sample Alteio_BWOrgHeat_76_FD_152943 | JGI IMG/M metagenome (GOLD analysis project Ga0206909, IMG submission 152943) | Enriched cells from forest soil in Barre Woods Harvard Forest LTER site, Petersham, Massachusetts, United States -... | ecosystem: Environmental > Terrestrial > Soil > Temperate forest >...
ATGATCAATCGAAGCATAGTAACTTTTTATATCAAGCCGAAGGGCATAGTGAAATCGTTCAGCGTTTAGTGCGTTTTGAATAGTTCGGATAGCGCTTTTAACGCCGTTTGGACCCTGGAGATGAAAACAGTTTTTCGAGATAATATATTTGAATGTGGGTTTTAGAATATTCAAAAATAAACGGATAATCATTCTATCGGCATAATCCCACATGCGCACGCATTCATCTTGAAAATGATACTGCTGCATCGGTGAAAATTGATAAGACCCTTGAATGAATTTTGTGATACATACGATAAAAAAAGCAAAAGAAAACCCCACAGCCCACCAGTCGCTGTTAATTGAAGCAGAGCGTTTGCGCTTTAGAATTTTTTTGTATGCCTTATAAGCGGCAGGCATTAAAATTGCCATTTTCCAGCCGCTTTTTTGTTTGATTTTTTTCATCTATAATTTTTCTCCTTTTAGATGAATAAAATAAAAATATTGTCATTAGAAAAACCCATTATTGGGGTTAACCTAATATGTGCACTTCTCGAATTAATTCTATATTAAAATTATCTTTAACCTGTTGTTGTATATGCTTAATTAAATTCTCAATATCCAAAGCTGCGGCACCCTGATCATTAATAATAAAATTTGCATGTTTGGTCGACACAGAAGCGCCGCCAATCCGAAAGCCTTTGAGATGACAGGCTTCAATCAGTCGTGCTGCATAGTCATCGGGAGGATTTCTAAACACAGATCCGCAATTGGGAAAATTAATCGGCTGAGTTGCCGCGCGATGGGCAAGTAATGTTTTGATCTTCTCCAAACTTTCAGATCTATCTCCAGATATTAATTGAAAATAAGCGGCTGTAAACCATTCTTCGGGTGGACGAATGACATGTCGATAGTGAGGTTCATAATTACTGAGAGGCCGCAGACGAATATGGCCCTGGCGGTCGATGGTTTCGCATTGAATAACAAATTGCCAGGTTTCACCGCCGTGTGCGCCAGCATTCATTGCTAACGCGCCGCCTATTGTGCCGGGAACGCCTGCCAGAAATTCCAACCCTGTTAATCCTGATCGTGCACAAAAGCGTGCAGCGGTTCCACATGCGGCGCCCGCTTCTAATCTGACTATATTATCTTCTAATACAGACATCCGATTAAGTCTGCCCTGTGTGAGAATAACCGTCCCATCAAAACCACTATCTCTGATTAATAAATTACTGCCTAATCCAATCCAGAATAATTTTTCATCCGGAGATGTCTGGGACAATTGGCTGAGGAAATTTTGTAAATCTTCTCTATCTTCAGGCTGATATAAACACTTTGCCGGGCCGCCAACCCGCCAGCTGTTATAATCTGCCAGAGATTGATTGTATATTAAATGAGACATGATTAATTCAATCCTGAAATTGCGAAGCAGCCAATTTTGCTGCAAGGCTGCCAATATCACCCGCGCCCTGTATTAATAATATATCATTATGCTGCAAAATATTTTTTAATTTTTCCTGGAAAATTTCTTTGGGTGAAATCAAGTGCGGCGTAATTTTGCCGTAAGCCCGGATATGTGTAGATAAAGTCATGCTGTCAGCATTTTCTATAGCAATTTCTCCTGCAGAATAGACATCAAATAAAAGCAGTGTGTCTACTTCTGAGAGCGCTCTTGTAAAATCCTGCATCAAATCCCGCGTACGGGTATAACGATGTGGTTGATAAGCCATCACCAATCTTCTTTCAGGAAACGCCTTGCGAATCGCTTTTATAGTGGCTGTTATTTCGCGCGGATGATGGCCGTAATCGTCTATCAACATAATTTTGCCCTGGGGGGTTTGATATTCGCCATATATCTGTAACCGTCGGCCAACGCCGCTGAAATTTTCGAGCGCCTCTAAGATAGCTTTATCTGGAATGCCCGCTTCAGTTGCAGTAGTAATCGCTGCCAGTGCGTTTAAGACATTGTGTTCGCCCGCAAGGTTTAAAGTGATATTTAAAACAGGCAAACCGTTAGAACGATGGACTTTGAAATAATTTTGTGTCCCGATTTGTTTGAGATCAAAAGCATAAATATCGGCTTTTTGATCAAAACCATAGGTACGAACAGGGCGTGAAAGCTTTGGAATAATGTCGCGTATAACAGGATCATCATAGCAAAGTATCGCTAATCCATAAAAAGGCAAATGATGAATAAATTCAATAAAAGTCTGCTTTAACCGCTGAAAATCCCCCTGATAAGTTTCCATGTGATCAGCATCTATGTTGGTGACTATAGTGGTCATTGGGTGCAGATAGAGAAAAGAAGCATCGCTTTCATCGGCTTCTGCAATCAGAAAATTTCCCGCGCCTAAGCGTGCATTTGTGCCGGTGCTGTTGAGTAATCCGCCTATCACAAAAGTAGGGCCGCATCCCGCCTGTTCGAAAATAGTCGTAATAAGACTGGTAGTGGTTGTTTTGCCATGCGTGCCCGCAACAGCAATGCCATAACGAAACCGCATTAATTCGCCAAGCATCATTGCGCGCGGCACGACAGGAATATGCTTCTGATGAGCATCGATAATTTCTGGATTGTTGTCCGATACAGCTGTTGAGCGAATAATCGCATCAGCGCCCTGAATATTCTCAGCCGCATGTTTTGTATAAATCAGGATGCCCAGGCTTTTTAACCTTCGGGTCATGGTGTTGTCACTTAAATCCGAGCCTGTGACTTTAAAGCCCTGGTTGAGTAAGACTTCTGCAATGCCGCCCATGCCGGCGCCGCCAATACCGACAAAGTGCAAATGGTGCATGTGTGACATGATTTTAAGGGGTGAAATATTCAATTTCATTTTAGTTTACATTCCTCTCAAGGCTTTTGGCATAAATTTAGGTAAAATCACTTGACATTATTTTTCGCAGAGTATAATTTCTGAGATACTATAATGTGTTATCAGTCAAAATTGAAAGGAGAATTAGTTATGTCAACAAAATGGTCCTCATTACAAGACCCTTTTTTGGAAGAACTTAGAAAAGATAAAGTTCCTGTATCCATTTATCTTGTCAACGGCATTAAACTGCAGGGTCATATCGATGCGTATGATACTGTTGTTGTGTTATTAAAAAATACCATCAACCAGATGGTTTATAAGCACGCAATTTCAACTATCGTACCTTCACGAGCAGTTGAACTGTCTGATCTTAAAACCTTAGAGGCATCTACAGAAACTGTTTGATGCGCGAACGGCCAAAAGGCGGCGAAACTGCGATATTAGTACATATTGCAGTTTCTGCTGCTGCTTCTCAGGAAGATTTGCTTGAGTTTCAGGAGCTTGCACTTTCTGCGGGTGTAAAACCTGTTGATGTCATGACAGCGCATTGTCGTACGCCTACTGCAAATTATTTTATCGGCCGTGGAAAAGCGGAAGAGATTCGTGATCTTGTCCAGCGGCATCATGCTTCTGTTATTCTGATTAACCATACACTTTCGGCTTCCCAGGAACGAAATCTCGAGATTCTCTGTGCCTGTCGTGTTGTAGACCGCACGGGATTAATTCTCGATATTTTTGCTTCACGCGCCAGGACTTTTGAGGGGAAATTACAAGTCGAATTAGCGCAGCTTCAGCATTTATCAACCCGTCTTATACGAGGCTGGACGCATCTTGAGCGCCAAAAAGGCGGCATTGGATTACGCGGGCCGGGTGAAACGCAATTAGAAACTGACAGACATCTTATTCGGGTAAGAATTAAAACGCTCGAAAAGCGCCTTGAAAAAGTGCGTATCCAGCGTGGTCAAAGCCGTCAGTCACGCAGACGCGCACAAATTCCGACAGTATCTTTGGTTGGATATACCAACGCCGGAAAATCAACATTGTTCAACCGTCTCACACAATCAAATGTTTATGTCGCACATCAATTATTTGCAACACTGGATCCCACTTTTCGCCGCGTGATGCTGCCCAATGGCAAGCCTGTTATATTGGCAGATACAGTTGGATTTATCCGTCATTTGCCGCATGATCTTGTGGCCGCGTTTCGGGCAACTTTATTGGAAACACAGGAAGCCAGTTTGTTACTCCATGTCATTGATATGAATAATGCTTCTCTTCAGGATCATGTCACACAAGTCAATGCTGTCCTGGAAGAAATCGGCGCGATAAACATTCCCCAATTAGAGATATACAATAAAATTGATCTGGTGCCAGGCACAGAACCGCATATTGAATATAATATTGAAAAAACACCCGCAAAAGTCTGGATATCCTCTCAAACGGGAGAAGGCATCGATTTGCTGCGTCAGGCATTGGCAGAAATCTTTTCTGAGTAATTTGCTTTCATTTGTCAGAAAAAAGAAAACCTGCCCGTACATTTTACAACGCAGAGGAGCAGGCCATGTTACTTTAATAATATTTGAGCTTATTACTTTCGTCAACTCTCCATTACAATTGAATTTATTTTTTATCGTATGCAGTCCAAAATCTGGGTATACTGATGACTTTAAAGTTTGGGAGACTGTTTTATGGCTTGGAATGAGCCTGGCAAAAGCGATAAACCTGAAAATTCTCCGCGTAAACCCGATACGCCGCCGGATTTGGATGAGGTATTGAAAAATCTTCAGCAAAAGCTGAAAGGTTTGTTTGGTCAGAAAAAAACCCCTTTTACACCCGCAGGTCCTTCGGCTTCATCACCGAAATCTTCCATGATGATGGGACCTATTTTTATTTTTGTGGCAGTCGTTTTTTTATTAATATGGTTTTTTTCGGGATTTTTTATCGTCGCGCCCGCTGAAAAAGCAGCGATTTTGCGTTTTGGGAAATATGTCAAAACTGACGAACCGGGTCTTCACTGGATTCCGCCTTTTATTTCTTCACGTTATGTCGTCAATGTTCAGCAGGTTTTAACTTATCCTTATCAGGCTGAGATGCTCATACAAGATGAAAATATTGTTTCAGTCGGATTAGTCGTCAAATATCGCATCAATAATTTGCAGGATTACTTGTTTAATGTCGCTAATCCCAATGAAAGTCTGCAGCAGGCGACCGCCAGTGCGTTGAGGCAGGTTATTGGACAAACCAAATTGGATGATGTGTTGACATCCGGTCTCGAAAAAGTAGGTCAGGAAACACAGGAAGTGCTTGAAAAGACCCTGGAGCGCTATCACGCAGGGTTGATTGTTACTGATGTAAATATGCAATTTGCCAAGCCGCCCGAAGAAATCACTGCGGCTTTTGATGATGCCATTAAAGCACGTGAAGATAAGCCGCGATTTGAAAAACAAGCAGAAACGTATGCGAATCAGGTTGTCCCGGTTGCACAGGGAAATGCGTCCCGTTTGATCGCTGAAGCAAATGCGTATAAACAACAGGTTGTTCTCAACGCACAAGGCGCGACAGCGCAATTTTTGGCTTTATTGCCGCAATATCAGCAATCACCTCAAGTGACGCGTGAAAGAATGTATCTTGACGCGCTTCAATCGGTATTGGGTAATACGCCAAAAATTTTGATGGATACGCCGCAAAGTAATAATGTCATGTATTTGCCTTTGGATAAGTTAATCAAAAAATCTGAAGTTTCTTCTGTTGTTGATCAGAGTCAAAACGTAGAGACGCAAAATATTGCGTCTCTACAGAAAGATAGCAATACGCAGGTTGCGGCAAATTCATCGGCAAGCCAGACTGGAGGAGGGAGCAGTGCGGGTACAGGTTCTGTTTATCCCGCTCGTCCAACTTATGACAATGGCAGGCAGGGAGAATAAATGATGTCAATAGTAAAGCAACTGTTTTGGTTTATTGCGTTTTTGGTACTGATTATTTTATATGGCAGCTTTTATACTGTTGAACAGGGCCAAAAAGCCTTGGTATTGCGTATGGGTAAAATTGTCACCAACAGCAAAGGCCAGCCACTGGTTGAGTCTCCGGGATTACACTTTAAGCTGCCTTTTGTTGACAGTATCAAATGGTTTGATATGCGCTTACAAACGCTCAGTGTAGATTCATCGAGTATATTAACCCAGGAACAGCAATATGTACTTGTGGATTATTATGCGAAATGGCGCATTGAAAATATTCCCCTCTATTATACCCGCACGGGAAACGATCCTGACAAGACGCGTTTATTATTGCAACAGGAAATTAATGATAGATTGCGTGCAGAATTTGGCCGCAGGCTTTTAAGTGATGTGATTTCAGATGCGCGTGCTGTTGTGATGACAAAGTTACAAACAGAAGCCAATCAAAGCGGCAAAAACATGGGTATTGCTGTGATCGATGTCAGAATCAAAAGAATTGATTTCTCTAAAGAAGTCGCCCCTTCCGTGTTTGCCAATATGCGGGCGGATCGTGAAAAAGTCGCTGCCAAATATCGTTCAGAAGGAAAAGCTGCCGCTGAAAAAATCCGAGCCCAGGCAGATGCTGATGCGACGGTAATTCTCGCCACCGCTCAGGCAAATTCGGCTAAGATTCGTGCAGAAGGCGAATCAGAGGCATCCAGGATATATGCTGATGCTTATAGTAAAGATCCGGAATTTTATGCTTTCTATAAAAGCCTCCAGGCTTATAAAGAGATATTTAATTCTCAGAAAGAAAATAATATATTGGTCTTGAAGCCAGACAGTCAGTTTTTTAAATATTTTACAACAGCAGCCAATAGTGACAACTCAAAGAAAACGGCAAACTAAAATATGCACTCTGCCATGATACTTGCGGCGGGACGCGGAGAGCGGATGCGTCCGCTGACAGATCATACGCCAAAAGCGCTTATTCCCGTCGCGGGCAAGCCTCTTATCGTTTATCATCTGGAAAAACTCTCCAGGCTGGATATCAAAAATATTATTATTAATATATCTTATCTGGCTGAGAATATTCGGGAAGCTTTAGGTGATGGTACTCAATTTGATGTAAATATTACTTACTCTTACGAGCCTGAAGCATTAGAGACAGGCGGCGGGATTAATCAGGCTTTGCCATTATTGGGTGATAAGCCTTTTTTAGTGATCAGTAGTGATATCTATACTGATTATGATTTCAAAAATTTATTATATATATCAAATAATTTAAATAAACAATCAGATCTTCTTGCACATCTTATATTAGCCCCTAATCCAGACTATCATCCCAAAGGTGATTTTTCATTAGGAAAAAATGGGTTTGTTAAAAATATTCCAGAATATACTTATGCCAGTATGGGCGTCATTCATCCTGATTTATTTCTTGGATGCCAGCCGGGTAGATTTTCTGTTGTGCCATTATTGCTAAAAGCGATAGCAAACCAGCAGGTCACGGGAGAATTATATCAGGGACTTTGGCATAATGTTGGGACGGTGGAAGAGTTGGAAAAACTAAATCCATGAATTCTGATCTCAGATTGAGTATACTAGCCCATTCAGATTAAGCAGAGAGATTTCCTCAATGGGTATGGAAGTGAATCATGATGTGTCTGCAAAACAGCGCGGAGCGGCGAAGCTTTCGCGTATTCCCGTTAAAATATTGTCCAACAGTGAAGATACGCTCAAAAAACCAGATTGGATCCGCATTCGCATTCCTGCCCATTCATCGCGTGTGGCCGAACTTAAGAATATTTTGAGAGAAAATCATCTGCATTCTGTGTGTGAAGAAGCCTCTTGTCCCAATTTGCCCGAATGCTTCAGTCAGGGCACAGCAACGTTTATGATCATGGGTGATAAATGCACCAGACGTTGCAGCTTTTGTGATGTCGCGCATGGCCGTCCTGATCCATTGGATATTCATGAACCGGCTAATCTTGCGAAAACTATTGCCCGGATGAAATTGCGCTATGTCGTGATTACTTCTGTCGATCGTGATGATTTGAAAGATGGCGGTGCTTCACATTTTAGTGCCTGTCTGACAGCGATTCGCGATAAAAGTCCTCAGATTAAAATAGAAGTTTTAGTGCCTGATTTTCGGGGACGCATGGAATTGGCGCTTGAAGCCATCGCCAAAGAGCCGCCAGATGTTTTTAACCATAATCTCGAAACAGTGCCCAGATTATATAAGCAGGCGCGTCCTGGGTCGGATTATCTCTGGTCTTTGAGATTATTAAAAATGTTTAAACAGCAGTTCCCAGCTATTCCCACAAAATCCGGTTTGATGCTGGGGCTGGGAGAAACCAATACAGAAATCATTGAAGTCATGAAAGATATGCGCGCGCATCATATTGAAATGTTGACGCTGGGGCAGTATCTTGCACCCAGCGGACATCATATCCGCGTGGAGCGTTATGTTTCGCCCGCTGAATTTGATGAACTGGGCAGTATTGCAAAATCGTTGGGATTTATAAACGCCGCCAGTGGTCCTTTGGTGCGCTCATCCTATCATGCAGATAAACAGGCAGCAGGTGAAGTGATTTCCTAAACGATGATGAACTCTCTTCTTCTTCAATTAAAGCCATGGATTGTGTGGATGCACCTCCACCCTAACTGGGTGGGTGTTGTGGCATTTGCGATTTCTTTTCTCGAATGCGTTGCGTTAATTGGATTTTTTGTGCCTGGCGCTGTGCTTTTTACTGCCATCGGCAGTTTGATAGGTGCTGGTGTTGTGTCAGCACCAATGGTTTTAATTCCCACGATTATCGGTGCTATCCTGGGTGATGCCTTAAGTTTTCTATTAGGGTATCACTATCGCGAACATCTCAGAGATATCTGGCCCTTTAAGTTTTACCCTGGTTTATTACAAAAAGGCGAAAGTTTTTTTTATCGCCATGGCGGCAAAAGTGTGCTTGCGGCCAGATTTATAGGGCCTATTCGTCCCATGCTGCCGCTGGTTGCCGGTATGCTTAACATGCCGCCCTGGCGATTTACAATCGTTAACAGCATATCTGCTGTGATATGGGCGCCAATATATATGCTGCCAGGGTTTTTGCTGGGCAAAGCTTCTACCGCTTTGCCGCCCGATGTTGCGATGAATCTGATGCTGTATGTCATTGTCATATTATTAATCCTATGGTGTATTTCATGGCTGATCAAGCGCTTGATCGCCTGGATTTTTAATACCTTACATGATGGACTGGACAAACTTTGGCTTGTGATCAAAGACAGACCCTGGCTGCATCCTTTACATATCGCACTTCAGGATCCGCTTCATCCGGAAAGTCATGCCCAGCTGACTTTAGGATTGTATTTTATTTTTATGAGCGTTTTTTTTGGCTGGATAGCCTGGAGTGTCATCACGCAGGGCATGCTGACCTCATGGAATCATTCCGCTTTATTTCTTTTGCGAAGTTTGAGAAATCCGTCTGTTGACCCTGTTTTTATTATCTTTACGATGATGGGTGATCCCAAAGTAATGCTGGGTGTATTTATCGTATTGCTGCTTTGGTTTTTCGGTATCAGGGCATATAGAACCGCGGTGCATTGGGGAATGCTGGGTATTTTTGCATTTGGCGGCACAGAGTTGTTTAAATATATTGTTCACTCGCCGCGTCCGTGGGGGTTATGGCTGACACCTTCAGGATATTCTTTTCCCAGCGGGCATACTGCTTTAAGCGCAGCGATGATGGGATTTTTTGCAGTATTGGTTGCACGTGAATTGAAAAAAACGCAACAATGGATGCCTTATACCCTGGCAACATTGTTGGTGCTGGCGATTGCCATATCCCGGCTTTATCTGGGGGCACACTGGCTGACGGATGTTGTGGGTGCGATGTTTTTTGCCATGGCTGTTGTGATGCTGATGACGCTCAGTTATCGAAGACAACCTACACCGCGATTGAAGTTGTTACCGCTTTGTTTGGTATTGATATTGAGTTGGGGAGGTATCGCAACAGTATATGGCCTCAAACAATATCACCAGATAACACAGGATTATACGATTGTAGTTTCGGCAAAAGTCCTGGCCATGGATGATTGGTGGAATTATGATGGTATTGATGAGCCATTTTACCGGCTGGGTCGTACCGGTAAACCTGCCCAGGTATTGAATGTCCAATGGGCGGGAAATATTGAAAATATTAAAAATAACCTGATGGCAAAAGGCTGGCATGTTTCACCCAACACGACGTTTGAGGCCATTCTTGAGCGTCTCAACAAGCCTTCAAAAACCCGTAAAAAAATGGAAATGCCAGTTTTGCCGCCGCTTTACCAGGAGCAGCGTCCCGTGTTGGTGATGACAAAAAATGTTGATTCGTCTGATAGTCTTTTATTATTACGTTTATGGAACAGTAAAACCCGGTTTACAGATTCGAGTACGCCGCTGTGGTTGGGCAATGTAACATATCTTTACGCCTGGCAGGCAGGGTTTTTCCATTTGCATCCGCAGAAAGTTAATTTATCTGCACAACCTGCAGTGACATTCCTGGAAGAGGACCTGGACGATTATGTCTGGAAACAGTTAAGTTATCCTTTTTCTGCGCACAACGCATTTGCCAAACTTGAGTGGGACGGGCAAATTGTTCTCGTTAAACCCAAAAATGAGGGAAATGGCTGATGGAATTTGTCGATTATTACGCTGCGCTCAATTTACCAAAAAACGCGCAGATTAAAGATGTGCGAAAAGCATTCGATGATTTTATGGAGAATCCCAGTCCCGATCGCTTTGAACGTTGTACGAAAGCGTATGGAATTTTGATTAACCCCTATAAGCGGGCACGTTACAATAAAACATTTGGACATCTTATGGTGATTGAAGCCAGTCCTCAGGAATATCCCAATGCGATTCATTATCGATTGAACAGTATTCAGCCTTATGCTTCTTTGCAGGCGCTCATAGAGAAATTCAAAAACTGGATATCGGATAAATATGATTTTGATTGGAGCGAGGCGCAACTGGCGAATTATTCGTATCATCTTCAACATAATGGTGAAAATTTCCGGTTGGTATTCCGGTTTCCGGGTTCAGCGGATTTAGAAAAATTCAGCCAATTCCTATTGGCGCATAAATTAATCAAGGTGTGAAGTTAAGGTTAGTGCTCCGTACACTAATCCACCCTTGTATCTTGAAATCATGGTATAAACCAATCAACCATGGAGCATTCAGTCATGATTTTCAAGACAGTTGCTACATCTATTTTTGTCGTATGCAGAGTAAAATCACTATAAATTCAGTATATTTAATATTATGATAACTTGTCGAGAGAGGAGTTTCCCCATGGTCAAAAAATGTTTCATTTTTTTCGGATTGATATTATTTGCGAGTACATCATTTGCGATAGATACAGCAACACAACAAGCATCTCGCCGGATTTTTATGTTGGAAACCGCATTGGCACCAGCTAATCCGGAAGCTGTTGCAACGCTGTGGGCGGATGCCGCAAAAAATCGCAATGGTGCTGTTCAATATATGCTGATGTGTCCGGATTTACAAAAAGCCAACTTAAGCCATCTTGAGGCATTAAATTGGGTGACTGGCGTATCCAGTCCGTGGATATCCGGTACTAAAATTATTTCAGGAAAAACAAATAAAAATAACTCGGATTTTACTGTCCAATATGAATTTTCTCTCAGCAGCGGCGTTGCGGGAAGTGTAGTTGATCATATTCAAGTCATACCTGTTGATCACAAAGCTGATTCATCGCAGAAATTTTGTATTAGCCAGTTTGGTTATCTTTCACCGGTGAGTAAACTTTAGTCAGTGTTTTCCCTAAGCCATTTTGCCAGGGCTGTAAACAAATCTTAAAAACTTTTTGAAATAAATCTGTATTTAAAACAGAATTTTTAGGACGTTTTGCAGGCGTGGGATAATCTGTTGTTTTAATTGGTCTGATTAATTTTGTTTTTAGAATATCAAATTTTGAAGCTTCTGAATAAATAGCCTGTGCAAATTCTAACCAGGTTGTACTCGGATTATTGGCATAATGATAAGTGCCGTATAAATGAGCAAGATCAGATGTTGTGATTATCTTTAAGATAACTTCTGCAATATCGCCTGTATATGTCGGACAACCCGTTTGATCTGAGACTATTGCTAATTCTTCCCGTTCTTTCATGAGTTTCAGCATGGTTTTGACAAAATTATGCCCATATTCGCCAAATACCCAGCTGATTCTCAGAATAATATGATTTTCGCAGTATTTTCTCACAGCTTCTTCACCGGCCCATTTGCTTTTTGCATAAATGCCGATAGGATTTGCAGTGTCACTTTCAAGATAAGGCAAAGTTTTTTCGCCGTCGAATATATAATCTGTAGAAAGATGTATAAGGGGAATATGGTATTGTGCAGAAATTTTAGCAAGATTCTCAGCACCTGATGAATTCACTGCAAAAGCTTTTTCTGGCTCGGATTCAGCTTTATCAACAGCTGTATAAGCGGCTGTATTGATAATATAGGCAGGCTTATAAGTTTTAATAATACCTTGAATATTGACAATATCTGTAATATCTAATTTTTTTCTGTCGCAGGGTATTAAGTTAATATTTAGTTCTTGTGCTTTTTCAACAATAGCCTGGCCGGCTTGTCCTTGACCGCCGGTAAGAAGTATCCTTATCATAGCGCAAGTTTAACCAGAATTTTTGCAAAATCCAGGAAATCTATAAGATGCTTTTCAATAACAGTGATGACAATATCCATGTCAAGTCTTGTGTATTCATGAATCGCAATGTTGCGCAAGCCCACCATGGATTGCAATTTTTTACCGAGTGCTTTTGAGATAATATTGGCTTCTTCCAATAAAACAAAAGCCTCACGACTGCTTTGCGGCAACCCCAGCCCACGAATTTGTATTAAATGCAAAGCTGCATCAATACTGGTTTCACAAGCTCTTTGCAGATTTAATATGACTGAATCCTGTATGGTGTAATTAGTGATAAAATCCTTTTTATATTCGTCACGAATGCGTTTGACGCAGCGTTCAATTGCCGCTGCCTTATTCAATAAGATATCATCAGTCATAAAAAAATGCTTCCTCTCTTGCGAATGGCGTCAAGTAAAGGTTTTCGTTCTTCATTAAAACGATAGTACATCGAGTATGCCAGCATTTCAAAATAAGCACATTGATTGGCATCTGAACAATAAATTCGCTTTCCTGTTGAGATGATCTGAAAACGAAAAACAGTGGATGCACTGAGTAAATCAATCAAATCAACGTCTCTATGCAAAATTTCTGACAAATGCTGGGAAAGTAAAAATATGTCCATTTTTTTCAAGGGTTTCGGAGGAAGTATGGCAATATCAATATCACTGTCTTGCCGGGTATTTTTTCTTGCAAAGCTGCCAAATACATAAACTGCTTTAAGTTCAGGAATCTCTTTGCTGAGTAAGGAGCTGATTTCGTTCAAGGGGCGTTCCTTTGTTTCTGTGTAATAGATAATAAATCATCATCGCTGCAAATGCCAATTTTTGCATGCCGGGCATATTTTTTCTCGCTTTTGGAAACGAATAGTCTAACATAAAGAGATTGATTCTGGTTGTTTCAGTATCAACAAATATGATAGCCTCTATAAATATAAACAAGGACTATGGAGGATAGAAAATGTTTGAAGGAATAGGAATATTTGGCGGCAAACCATCAATAGAAATCGATAAGAAAATGACAACTGATATTAAGAATATAAAAGAGGCAAATATATGTTTGAAAAGTTTTTTGGAAACCTGTCAGACTGATTATGTTGAAGCGGTAAAAAAATCAGGATATGACCTTCCACTCAAATTGTTTAAAGCACCATCTGAAGCCAGGTATTTACAACCGAATAAAATAGCTGAATATCTGGGAAAACAGAAAATCAAACCACCTGCATTAATTGGTATTAATGAGAATTATTTATACCTATACATGGAATCAAAAGAAGGGAAAAAACTTATACCGTTGAATCTGGAAACACTATGCGGATATAAGTTCACTTCGGCTATACTGGATAACTTGAAAAATGAAGATATAGAAGTAAATAAATTTTACTATCAAAAGCAGGGAAATACGATCAGGTATAAAGTCAAATCCTCTATAGGAAAAGTTGAGTCTGGCGAAATAACAGAAAATGATTTGAAAGTTAAGATTGAAGAGCCTGTTAACTGGACATGGGAATTCAAATTTAAAATTTTAGAAAAAGCTTCTCAATGCAGCCGCACAACATCATCGCATTATAAAGATGTTTTTAATAAGGATTTGATAAAAATAAGGGTTTCTCTGTCTGATAAAAAGGAAATTTACGATTTAATCAAATTTAAAAAAAAAGATGTTTATTATAATCTATTGGATTCATTGGAAAATGCTATTGCTGATATTGATCATATTCTCAATGAAAATAATGGTCTTAAAGATATTGCAAAGCATAATTTGGAAAAGCAAACAGAGAAAGAGAAAAAATTACGCGAAAAAATTAAAAACTGCCGAAGCATAATTGATGAGATTTTGACGGCATTATTGAGTGTCGATTTTGATTTTTCCATTGTTGGCACAAATGTGGAAGTGATAAATAAAATATTTTTTACTGATATGCTTATTCAGTTGGATCAAAAAAAATCGACTCTTGGCGATATGCTTACTGAAAAACGTAAAGCAAAAATCAAAGAAAAAAATACTGAATTTAAAAAAAGCATAGAAGAAAATAAAAAAAAGATTTTTGAGCTGGCAAAGCCTGTTTTGTATCAGTATTTTTCAGATCATGCCATTTTCACGGACGAACTTATCGTTGACAAAATGATAGAGCACTTTTCTCCATCTCATAAAAATAATACAAATGATGTGTATCATCATAAAATATGGGTAACATATGGGACTGAACTTAAAAAGGTTGATGCAGAAAATGAAAATATTCTATCCATATTAGAAGTACAGGAACAGATTATATCAGTAATGAACGAGTACAACAAATTGAAACCCTCAGAAAAACAACAGATGAATCATTTGCAGGGTAATGTTGTGCAGTTGGATGAGATATATAGCTGGTTCGAAGATTGTGATTTCACGACTGTATTAAACGTCAAGACAGAAGAAGCAGATAATCATGATAAAAAAATTGAAATTTGTGCAATAGAATGGAAAAAACTACTGGATACGGATGAAAAAAAGGCTTTCAGAATTCTAAAATATATGATAGATGTTGTATGTCACATTTCAGTTGTGAAGGCTGTTGAAGAAATCAAAAATCCCGTCAAAAACCTGGATGATTTCGCTTTATTTCTTCTTAAAATTCCATGTCTGTCAAAAATAAAGACAAAAGAAGAAAAAATTAAAAAATGTATTATTCATCACATGGGATACAAGGTTTATGATTTGATCGCCGCGCATTTCATTCTGGAAGATAAAGCAAATAGCAATCTTCCGAGTCGAAACAAAAAGCCGCCTGGACGAGAAAATGGTATTGTTTTTGGCATTATTACCATTTTGGTGAAAAATACTGACTTTGAAAAATTTATTATCTCTTGTATTACACCTGTTATTGATGTGATGAACAGTAAGAAGGTAAATATCAGTAAAGGATGTCACCTTTTTTTGAAATCATCAAACAACACGCCAACTATTGGGAACCTGAACGGATGTGACATTAAAATAAGAAACTCTCAACCAAGACTATTTGATTATTCATGTAATAGTAGTGTTGAACAATCCAAAGCGCATAGTCAAAATAGTATTTATGTTTTTGTTCAGCCGATTGCTGCAGAATCTCCTATTGAGATTTATTTTGTAGATAGAAGAGGGGCAATGCCTGTTATTATACCGTTAAATCTTCCAGAAGATATTGCTGCTTTAACCGTTATGTTATTTCCGTTAGGAAAAAATAATATGTGTTATGATAAAACTTCAATCAAGCAAGAAGTTGTAGATATTATCGCGCTCCATACAGGATTCTATTTACGAGATTTCCCTGCAATTATCAAAAAAGGCAAAGATAAATATTTTATCCATGCACCATTAGGGGGTGGGACGCTTCAGGTTATCCAGTTTACTATAGATGATCCATTATTAATGGAATGTTTAAATCAGTTTGGTTTTGATAATTCAGACCCCATATGGATTTCACCAGGGCATTATCCTCTTCTTTATAAGGCCGTTTTAGCCCAGGGCGGTAAAGATCTGATGAAAGTTTATCATTATATTGGAGATGCCGCCCTTCTTAAAAATGCCTTCCAGGCATCTATTGATATGTTATTTGAACCAGAAAAATATCCGCCTGAAGTGCAAAGAATTCTGCATGATTTTGCAAAAGTCAATAAAGATGAACTGCTTGGATATGTGTTAACGCGATTTATCAGTCCCGTGATCAAGTTTTATGGCAGTAATAGTACCAATGATACTTTACAATTCTGGTGTCAGGAAATTATTGCTTATGCAATGCAGGCTTTAACGACCAGTGAAAATAAAAGGGTATCTTATCAAAAAAGAATTGAACAGAGTCTATTGGATTTAATTTACAGCAAGGAATTGCGGACGAAAGTGAATCAGATGTGCAGCAGAGTATCAAATATCGATAAGAGAATATTGGATTTTAAGATAAGATTTAAAGAGCCTCTGACGCAATTGGCCAAAGATGCAGGTGTGTTTGAAAAAATGACAGCTGAAAAGCATGCTGATACGTTAACTTTGCCTTTTGAAGCTCATATTGAAATTTTTTCACGAAAACTCGAACAACTTAAGTGTCTGTTGGAAAAAGCCAAAGAAACACAAAAGATTAAAGAAGTCTCTCTAAGCGAACTTGAAAAGGATGAACATGAATTAATGATTTTATGTTATTGGTATCAGAATAAATTTAAAACGGAAGTTAAACTTTCAGATATCATTTCAACAATTGAAATCAATAGAAGAGAGCAGGCGCAAAAGCAGTACGGACTTATACTCATGTCTGCTTTTGAAAAAATAAAAGAGATGAAACTGGATGATATTGATTTTGTGAACGAAACATGGGAGTGTCTGAAGAATATCAAGACCAGGGCAGAATATATAGATTATAAACAATTGTCAGAACAAGAGCAGCTGATAGCACTTATACGAAAAATATGTAATAAAATATGCAACAAAAAAATATGGAATCCTTCAGATGGGCCAATCATTTCGCCAATCCAGGTTGCTGATTGTCACTTTGAGTGCTTGAAGAATTTGAAAGAGAATTTTGAAATTTTTATAGAGGAACAAAAAAAAGAAGTCCCTAAAAAGCTTGAAGAGGAAAATTCCATAGCCGGAAACAGGCTGATACTACAACAAAATGTCGATGGCGTTAACACATTTGGTCTTATGCCCTTGCCCAAGTCTAAACAGCCATCAACTCAAAGTTTAAATCCACAACAACTAAATTTGGATTTGCCCAAAAGCCCCAATCCATTAAACATAAACAGCTCTAATAAATAAATTTTTCCTTATTATATGTTCCATAAAATATGGAATGATATTAATCCTTCCACACTTCTCTCTGTAATCCCAGTTTATAAATGCGGGCTTCGTGATCAATACGCAATAAGAGCATAACGGCAATGCAATTGATTAACATACTGCTGCCGCCGTAGCTCATCAAGGGGAGTGTCAAACCTTTAGTGGGAAATAAGCCTGTGTTCACGCCAATGCTGATCATGGCCTGCATGCCCAGCCATAAGCCTATGCCGTAGGCAACATACGCGCCGTAGGATAGTTTTTGCTGATAAGCTGAATAGCCGATCATGAAAGCACGAGTAATCAATAAGCAGAAAAGACCCATAACAACTAATGCACCCACTAATCCTAATTCTTCTGTGAGTACAGCAAATAAAAAATCAGTATGCGCTTCGGGGAGATAAAATAATTTTTGGACGCTGTGACCTAAACCTACGCCCCACAATCCGCCGTGTCCAAATGCCATGAGTGATTGTGTCAGTTGATATCCACTTCCATACATATTTTGCCATGGATGCATAAACGTCGTGAGACGTTGAAGCCGATAGGGCGAAGAAACCGCCAATAATGCAAAAAGCATTACAGCTCCTGAGAGCAAAATTATAAATTGCCATAATCTGACACCCGCTAAAAATAGCATGCCCAACGCGGTGGCAGCGATAACAGATGTCGCGCCAAAATCAGGTTCTTTGAGTAATAAAATTGCAATGACACCTATGACTAATAGCGGTTTGAGAAATCCTCTGATACGACTTTGGACTTCCTGCTCACGTCTTACCAGATAGCTGGCGAGATATAAAATCATTGCTAATTTTGAAAATTCTGAAGCTTGTATCCCAAAAGGCCCAATGCCAATCCATCGCATACTGCCGTTGACTTCGTGTCCGATACCTGGAATTAAGACTAATGCCAATAATAAAAGACTGGCGAGTAATAAAGCGGCGCTGACTTGTGTCCATTGTGTAATGCGAAAGCGAAAGAGATACCAGCTTAAAACAATGCCCAGTAATAAATAAACAGATTGATGTAAGAGAAAATAAAATGGCTCGTCATAAAGTCTGTCGGAAATAACCATGGATGCTGAAGCGACCATCATAAGACCAATACTTAATAAACCAATGACGGCCAATAATAATAAGCGGTCATATAATACAAAGGGCTTTATTGTCTTACTCATGTGTGAAGTAAATCCTTAACCAGGTGTTTAAATTGATTTCCTCTGTCTTCAAAGTCCTGAAACATATCAAAGCTGGCACAGGCAGGTGAAAGCAGTACAGCATCTCCTGGCAAGGCTGATAATTTTGCAGCTAAAACAGCTTCTTTAAGTGTTGAAGCAAATTTAATATGATGATTATGGATAGATGGCGATATTGCGTTAGAGATCAATTTCGCATCCCGGCCTATCAGAATAATAACTCTGGTATAGTTTTTTACAGCATCTTGTAATAAAGCAAAATCAGCGTTTTTGCCCATTCCGCCGGCGATAAGAATAATTTTGCCGTTGAGAGATTTACCTATACCATCAAGCGCCGCAATCGCCGCACCAATATTTGTGCCTTTGGAGTCATTGATCCAGTTGATATGATTTTCTGCGGCTACCCATTCGCAGCGATGCGGTAATCCAGGGAATTTTTTTAAAGCTGTTATCATATTCTCCAGCGATAAACCTATGCTATGCCCTAATGCCAATGCTGCCAGGGCGTTAGCGTAGTTGTGACGGCCCTGGATCTTTAAATCACTGACAGGGAGTAATAATTTTTTGCCATACGCCAGATGATTTTGGTCTAAGCCAAATTGATTGTCTTTGGGTTTATCTAATCCAAAACTAAGGCAGGAGCGAACCTGCGTGTTACGCGTCAAGCCAGGAAACGCCCCCTTTTTTAAAGGGGGCAGACTGCGAAGCAGTCGGGGGATTTTTCCTAAGAGCAATGTAAAAAATCCCCCCGACGCCTTCGGCGTCGACCCCCTTTGAAAAAGGGGGTGTTCTGCTCCTGCAGGATACGTATAAGCATCATCGCGATTAAATACAGCTGTTTCAGTATGGTGATAGATGCGCTGTTTGGCTTTTTGATAATTTTCCATGGTTTTGTGGCGATCAAGATGGTCTGGACTTAAATTTAATATCACAGCGGATTTTAAATATAATCGATGAGTGATTTCGAGTTGAAAACTGGAGAGTTCCAGAACATAAAAATCAGGTGTTTTTTGAGAAAGCAAATCCAATGCCGGCGTGCCTATATTGCCGCCAAGCGCAACTGTTAATCCAGATGCTTCGATCATTTCGCCAAGCCAGGTTGTCACTGTACCTTTGGCATTTGTGCCTGTAATACCAATAATCGGCGCTTTTGCTTCACGTGCGAATAATTCAATATCACTGATGGTTTTTTCAGCAGGGAAAATATCAGGAGAAACCCCCGGGCTTAATATAATTTCGCTGAATTGCTGAATAATTTTTTGATTAATTTCTCCCAGGTAAATTTTTTTCTCCGGGCATAATTTTTTAAACTCAACAAGATTAGGTGGATTTTCTCTCGAATCCATCATGATAAAATCAATATTCTTATGGACTAAATATTTGGCGCAGGAAAGTCCTGTTGTACCCAGGCCTATAATTATTTTCATTGAGTGATGATTTCATCTTTTAAAATAACCCGCAATTGCCCGCGAAGTTCAGGCGTATCCTGATGTCCATGTGCTGATACGGCATGAAGTACAGCTGCGTCCAGGACTTCATCTTCAGTGCCTGAAATGGCCAGCGAGCAATTTTTTTCACTGGGATACAGTCTGCAATCAATCATTTTTCGTTGTGCGTTCATGGTGTTTCTCCTCACTCAAATGTATCAAAAATTCATCAATCGTTGATTTTAATCTTTTTTGAAGCCCTGTATCCAGTAATTCGCCAGTTTCGCTAAAGGCGCTGTAAGCACTGGCGAGAGAAAACATTTCAGGATACACAAAGGCACCACAACATTCGAGAGGATAGTCATTAAAAATAATATTGATGATGATAAGAAGAGTATAGCCCAGATTTTTTTTCCATGAAGTGTGAAAAGCGGTCTGAGAGAGATTTTTTGATGACAAAGCTGACTTCAAAAATATCTGCTGATTGATATTGAGAGAATAAATAATCATCACTGGTATTAAAACCATCCACTAATTTTAATTCAAGTGCCCGGCTTGCAAGCCAGTGTTCGCCTGTAGCCACTTCAACAATATTCACCTGAGGGCGGTTTTCGGTAATAAAACATTTAAAATAATGATGAATTTCTTCAATATCCTGTTTCATCTTATCTCGCGCTTTTGCTGTATTTTCACCCAAAAAAGTCAGCGTTCGTTTATATTCGCCCGCAGTGATTTGTTCGAAATCAATTTCATGTTTTTGCAGCCAGCGATGAAAATTGGGCAATTGCGCAATTACGCCAATTGAGCCAATGATGGCAAAAGGTGCAGCCAGGATTTTATCGCCCACACAGGCCATAAGATAACCGCCGCTCGCTGCAATTTTGTCAATAATGATGGTCAGGGGAATATGCCGTGCTTTAATTCGCTGTAACTGGGAAGCGCATAAACCATAGCCATGCACAACACCGCCGCCGCTTTCAAGACAGACAACCACTTCATCCCGGGGTGTGGCGACGTTTAAAATAGCCGTAATTTCTTGTCGGAAATGCTCAACACAGGCAGCGCGGATATCACCGTCAAATTTGAGCACAAACAGGCGTTTTTGGGTTTCTGCTTCAGATTTTTTTTTATCTTTATTTTTGTCCTGTTTTTTCTCTTTTTTATGTTTTTCTTTTAAAAAAGCCTTAAAATCTTTTTTGGACAGGATTTGCTCCTGCAGCGCTTCTTCCATTTCTTCATATATTTTATTGATTTTTTTGATTTCCAGATGACCTTTGGATGAAGTTTTATTTTTGAAGGCGAGCGCGAGAATGCCCGCAATCAATAAAAGCAACGCAAGAACAAGTGTGATTGTTTTGGCGAAAAATAAGCCATAGTCAGCGAGGTAATGCATAGAGTATAGTGTCTCCCGGGAATCAATGATCAATTAAACAGTAAGACGTTTAGTGTGGAGTGAGATTTGCTGTCCGTCAACCGCTTATATTTTGCGCGTGAAGATCAGGCGCTGTTTGAAGATTTAAATTTCGAGTTAAGTCCTGGCGAACTTTTGCAGATTCGGGGTATCAATGGCGCGGGAAAAACCACATTGCTGAAATTACTTGCGGGATTTTTGGAGCCTGATAGCGGCGAAATTATCTGTAGAGACAAGGCAGTGCCTTGTCTCTACAATATGGCATATATTGGTCACGAGCCTGGCTTTACGTCCTGGCTGACGGTTGAGGAAAATATCAAATTCACTGCAAAATTATACGGCCATGATCATAATGTATCCGAAATCTTTGCCATATTGGATCAATTTTTATTGCAGCCGCAAGCTGCTTTATTTCCCCATCAGCTGTCGCAGGGCCAGAGGCGGAGGCTTGCTTTTGCCATGCTTTCGCTTTCCCGGGCAAAGCTTTGGTTATTGGATGAGCCTTTTACAGCACTCGACAAACAAGCGATTGGCTTAATTCAAAGTCTGATTCTCGAACATCTGGCTTTAAAGGGTATTGTGGTGATGAGTACACACCAGGAAACCGCCTGGCCTGTGGCTGTTAAACAAATAGAATTGAGTAAAAAAAATGCGTTATTTACGTCTGATTTCTAAAAAATTATGCTAGAATTAATTATTAAAAACATAGGAGCTTATTATGCCTTATGCACTACAAGCTGTTGCAAATTTTAACGTGAAGATGCCTTTGAAGATGAAAGGTCAGCTTGAAGATTTATCGCATTCTCTTGGTAAATCCAAATCTTTTATTGCTCTTGAGGCAATTCAAAACTATCTTCTGCTGCAGTCTTACCACCAACGCGCTATCAAAAATGCAGTTAAGAAAGCGGATAGCCCAGATGCGAAGTTTATTGAGCATAAAAAAATAATGAAATGGTTAAAAAGCTGGGGTACTGATGCTGAGTTGGAACCGCCTGAGTGAAATTAAAATGGCTTGATGAAGCATTTTCTGAATTGAAATACTAAGAGTTTTGCACGGTGCAATGGAATGGCCGGAATAGAATGCCAAAAGAGATGCCAAAAGAGATGCCAATGAATTCCACGCCCTCTTTCTTTCTGATATTCAAACGCGAATATTTATTTGCCTATAGACATTGGGCTGAGATGATTCAGCCCTGGATATTTTTTTTATTGATCATCACTTTGTTTCCACTGGCGTTAACGCCAGATTCTAAAGTATTAACTTTAATATCTCCGGGTATAATCTGGGTGGGGATATTATTATCAACGTTATTATCTCTCGACAAATTATTTCGTTTGGAATTTGAACATCACATGGTAGAACAATGGCTGTTGTCACCTGTTGATTTTAAATATTTTGTTTTCATCAAGCTGGTATCACATTGGTGTATTTCTATCATTCCGCTGATATTACTTTTGCCTTTGATATCTATAGGTTTACGCTTGTCTGTTTATACCACTGAAATTTTATTGTGGACTATATTATTGGGAACGCCCTCCTTAAGCTTTATCGGCGCAATTTTTAGCGCCCTGACGGTTTCATTGCGCCAAACAGGATTGCTGCTGGCTTTATTGGTTTTGCCGTTTTATATTCCCATTTTGATTTTCGCGGCGAGCGCTGTTTCCAATGCTATAACGGGACTGGCTGTAGCGCCTCAACTGGCATTATTAGGAGCCATATTATTGCTCACATTACCGTTGGCGCCGCTTGCGGCCAGCGCCGCATTAAGAATTGGCATTTCTTCGTAAAGCCATAGACAATAATAAAGTCAGCATTGCCAGAATAACATAGACTATTGGCAGCAATAAGCTTGATTGAGCAGGGATTAATCCAATCAATAAAACGCTGACTGCAGCGATGCCCATGTTGATAAAATTCATCATCGCGGAAGCGCCGGCTTTATCTTGTGCGGATTGCATGACCAGCGTCGAAGCATTTGCAAAAATAAGCGCATTGCCGGCATAGATGATCGCAAATGGTAAAAACAGCCAGATTGCAATGAGATGATGCAATATAAATGCCGCCAGCATCGCCAATGTACCTGATATGACAATGGCAATTCCGAGCAAAACGGTATGAATGCTCCGCAACTTCTTTGCAAAATACGCTGATAGTTGTGAGCCGATAATTATGCCTGTAAGCGGCAATAAACTCCATAAGCCATATTGGCTGGGACTGAGATGCATTAGCTGCATGGCGATAAAAGGCGACAATGCTGAAAAGATAAACGCAAATGCGGTTGTGCAACCCATAAGAGCGGCGCCTGACAGCAATTGCTTATTTTTAAGCTTGCGCGAATATTGATAAAAAATGCGAGAGAATTTCAGCGCGCCGGGATCTATGCTTAAAACGGTTTCTTCCATCTGATAGACCAGATAGAGCAAAAACATGCCGTAAAGCGCGAGAAAATAAAAACAGCTTTGCCAGCCAAAATGCTGCGCCAAAAAACCGCCTATCGCAACCCCAATGCCGGGCATGACCGCAAAGGCAATCATCAAATGCGAAACTGCTGCAGCGCTTTCTTCTTCCGTATGAGAATCGGCGATCAGCGTAAAACTTGCGATTAGCCCAACGCTGGCGCCGAGAGCCATGAAAACGCAGGCGGCGGACAGCAGCCAGAAAGCAAGAAATCGGGCTGATAATGCGCAAATCAATGCGCCTGTAATTTCTAATATAATGCCTGTATATAACGCTTTTTTACGGCCGCAGCCGTTTGCCAAAGGGCCGTACAGCAGTTGTCCGGCTGTGATGCCAATCAAAAATAATGCCAGCAGCATTTGGGCAGCATGCCTGCTTACACCAAAATAAGCGCTAATTTCCGGCAGCCCCGGCGTAAATAATATAGATGTTACTGAGCCAAATGAGATTAATAAAAACAATAAGAAAAAAGCGGGTTTTTTCCTGAGAGGCATGATCATACGATTCCCTGTTTTGATAGAGTAACTGAATGATAACTTCAAATTAAGATATAATCATCCGGATATTGATTTGAAGGATTTGATATGAATACGCTTAAAAAATTCTATTTCCTGGCTTCGCCAAAATATTTTTATGATTTTGCGGGAAAAATTTTGCCCTGGTTAAGTTGTATTACTGTTATATTATTTATCTATGGATTGATTGGTGGATTATATCTCGCGCCGCCGGATTACCAGCAAGGTAATGCGTTTCGGATTATCTATATCCATGTCCCCAGCGCGTTTTTATCTTTAAGTATATATGTTTTGATGGCCTTTACAGCAGCCATAGGCTGGATTTGGCGCATTAAACTGGCAGATATTATTGTCCAGCAAAGCGCATCACTCGGCGCGTCTTTTGCTTTGCTGGCTTTAATCACAGGCAGTATTTGGGGAAAGCCCATGTGGGGAACCTGGTGGGTGTGGGATGCGCGTCTCACCTCCGAGTTAATTTTATTTTTCTTATATTGCGGTTATATTGCGCTGAGATCAGCTATTCCACACCGTGATACCGCATCACGCGCATCCAGTATTTTATTGTTCGTGGGCATTGTGAATATTCCCATCATTCATTATTCTGTCTATTGGTGGAATACGCTGCACCAGGGCGCGACTTTATCTCTCACGGAGCCCTCTAAGATAGCCCCTATGATGTTATATCCATTGCTGGCAATGATTACAGCGTTTATATTTTATTTTGCTGTTATCTTACTATTGCGCATGCGCAAAGAAATTTTATCACGCGAAAAAAAAAGCGAATGGGTGAAGGAGAAATTCCAGGCAAAATCAGCGCCATAAGCGCTCAGAACCCTCTGAACGCTTATCGCTTCCTCATTTAGTGCTGAAAATTATGTTGTAAATTGGGATCCATAACTGAGCCAGGTTGGTATGACAATGGTTTAAAGCTGTAGAATATTAAAAACTGTCATGAAATGTATCAGGTGTCGTTTTTCCACAAAGCGCTGATAGGAACAGCATAAAGATTTTTGCCAAAGGGCAGCAGATGTTCGCCCGTATATAAAATAATGCCGCGTATAAATTTGTGATCCAAATCCTCAGCCAGGGATTTCAGTCCTTTGAAATCTTTTTCTGTGACTGCAGAAGTTAATTTTATTTCAATGCCCGTGCATTCTCCTGCAGTGTTTTCCAAAACAGCATCGACTTCCTGGCCTGATTGCGTTCGGTAATGAAAAATATTTGCACGGGTGTTATTCCAGGTGAGTTGTTTTTTTAATTCAGTCATGACAAAGTTTTCAAATATATTCCCCAGGATATGAAGATCAGAGTGTAATCTGGATTTATTCATGCCCAATAAAAAACACATCAATCCAGTATCATTGAGATAAAACTTAGGGGATTTTACCAGGCGTTTGCTGAAATTATTGCTCCAGGCTAATACGGGATATATCAAAAAAGTTGTTTCTAATAAGATAAGATATCTCATCAATGTTGTGTGTGGAATGCCGGTAGAACGCGAAAGCTCTGCGTAATTTAATAATCCTGCTGCACGCGCTGCCAGCAAAGAGAGCAGGCGAGGCAAAACAGTCAGTCCTTCAATATGAGCAATTTCCCGAATATCGCGCTGCAAAACAGCAGTGATATAGGATTCAAACCAGGCCTCTCTACGATGAGCGGTAACGCGAGTCAAAACCTCAGGATATCCGCCTTGTAAAATGCGATCAAGTAATTGATCACGCGAAATTTTTTGCGAAAGACGAAAATTTAATTGTTTTTTAAAAATACAATCAATAAAATTTTCCTGAAGATTTTTCTGGTTCTGATTGACACGATCAATTTCCCCTTGCGAAAGCGGCCATAATGATATGATTTCCATGCGGCCGGCAAGTGATTCGCTGAGTTTGGGCAAGAGCAGAATATTGGCAGAGCCTGTCAGTAAAAATCGTCCAGGTTTTCGGTTTTTATCAACAGAGGCTTTAATTGCTGGAAAAAGTCCGGGCGCTTTTTGTACTTCATCAATAATAACCGCTTTTTGGAGATGATTCACAAAACTTTCGGGGTCTTTTTCAACAGCAGACAGCGTTGCCAGATTATCCAGTGTGTAGTAATCCGCCGGATGGCGGCTTGCTGCAATCCATTCAACCAGCGTGCTTTTGCCTGTCTGGCGTGCGCCGTTAAGTAATACTACAGGCGTGTCAGCCAGTGCTTCTTCAATTTTAGCCGTAATATTGCGTAAGTGCATGGTGTAAAATCCCCCATCTCGTGGTGTATTTTACACCATGCTATGGAGGATTTCACGCTCTCAATATCGATATATTCCTGATTAATGCCCGATATCTGCATGCTGGGTTTCATTTGAATCTGCATGATGCTCATCCAGGCTCTCATTGTCCGCATGAACCTCATCCTGCTGGATTTCATTTGTATCTGCGTGGTGCGCATCCAGGCTCTCATCGTCATCTACATGAGCCTCATCCTGACTTTCAGGATCGTTATCGACACTGGATGACATATCATCTTCGAAAATGATAACGCCATGTCTGTTGCTGGGATTATTAGGATTACCCGTATAGTAACGTTGTTTTACCTTATTTTTGAAGGCAGTCGTAAAAGAAGAGCCTTTCATATTTGCAATCATGCAATCCCCTACAGTGGTGTTTTTGTTAGGGCAATATACACTGTCAAAACTATAGTATTTTTTGAGTGTGATGGGATCTGAGGATTTTTTCTGGATATAATGATAAGTTGTATAATCCTTGATAACCCATGGGCTCGATGAATCTTTTTTGGTCAGTGAAAAGTATTTAAAAGAAGGCGCATTACCACGATTTGTTGACAGACCCGCTGTAAAAATGATCGGAATGATTTTCTTGCCAGCCGAAATGGCTTTTACGTTTTCAGTGTGAGTGTGTCCGGCCAAAATACCTATAACAGTATTAGGATATTTTTTAATAATGCTGAGGAATTCTTTTAGCTGCTTGCTTCTCCACTCACTGCTGGGCGGCATATGCATACCAATGAGAACAGACTCACGTTTATTTGCACTGTCTTTCAGCTGATCGCTCAACCATCTTAATTCTTTTGGAGATGTTTCAGGCGTGCCGGTATTTTGGTGAAATAATATGGTGTTCAGTCCAATAAATTTAAGGCCGGATTGTAGATAAGCGGCATAATAACCTTCTCCGTCATGCTTGTTTTCCTGATAAAGGCAGGGGTATCCCTTATAACAGGTCACGCCGGTTGAAAGAAAAGGGTCATTCCAGCCCGCATTTTGAGATATTTTAATATTTTTTTGTATGAAATGGCCATAATTTTTCGCTGCGGAATCATTATTTCCCATCACAAAAAATAGTGGAAGATTGATGTTTGTTTTTAATTGTTTAAGCGCGCTTTGCAGGTAGACAACCCGGGAAGAAGTGCCGACATGTCCCGGGATATCTCCCGTGATAATAACAAACTTTGCATTCGGCAGATTGGTTTTGATTACATTGGCAATGCCTATCTTCGAATCAGTTAAAAGTGTTGTAAACGTTTTTTGATCCAGATTAGAGCCGGATGTTTTGGTTGGGCTGATGACCATTTTCTTTGTCGTACGCGTATTCAAATGAATGTCTGACAACGTAATGAAATCAAGCGATTGAGGAGCTGCAAAGGCGGAAGGGGTGTAGTTTGCTGCGATAAGTCCGAAAGCCAATACAGCGGGTTTTACATAGTGGTGTAACGTTTTCATTCTGAGTTGCCTCGTAGTTTAGTTATGGAATAATTATTATAAAGACCAAACCTTAAGGTTTTATTAATTCTTGAAAATTTTTGTGACTATTCACGGCATATTCTCAGATGACTCGTTTTTGCTGCCAGGTATGATTAATTAGTGCCAGACAGAAAACCCTCGGTTTTTA